>Ga0268264_10000238_pt1 | contig 105229 bp, 99 predicted proteins | sample KBSSwiS32_FD_190357 | JGI IMG/M metagenome (GOLD analysis project Ga0268264, IMG submission 190357) | Switchgrass rhizosphere microbial communities from Kellogg Biological Station, Michigan, USA - KBS Switchgrass S3-2 (SPAdes) (version 2) | ecosystem: Host-associated > Plants > Roots >... | reverse complement strand
CCCGCTCCTGGATCCAGCGGCGCTGCTCGGGATCCATGATGTGCATGTACTCGATGCCGGTGGTGCGGCAGTAGGAGTCGCGCAGGATGCCGAGGATGTGGCGCAGCTTCATGAACCGCCGGCCCTCGCCGCCGAAGGACCCGGTGGCGAACTCGCGGTCGAGGTCCCACAGCGTCAGCCCGTGCGACTCGACCTCGAGGTCGGGGTGGCTGCGCTGGCGGTACTCCAGCGGGTCGGTGTCGGCCATCATGTGGCCGCGCACCCGGTAGGCGTGGATCAGCTCGAGGATCCGCGCCTGCTTGCTGATCTCGTCGTCGTGCGACGTCGAGATGTCGTTGCTCCAGCGGATCGGCTCGTAAGGGATGCGCAGCGAGCGGAAGATCTCGTCGTAGAAGCCGTCCTGGCCCAGCAGCAGCTGGTGGATCCGCTTGAGGTACTCACCCGACTGCGCGCCCTGGATGACCCGGTGGTCGTAGGTCGAGGTCAGCGTCATGACCTTGCTGATCGCGTTGCGGGCGATGGCGTCCTCCGACGCCCCCTGCCACTCGGGCGGGTACTCCATCGCGCCGACGCCGATGATCGCGCCCTGCCCCTTCATCAGCCGGGGCACCGAGTGGCTGGTGCCGATGCCGCCCGGGTTGGTCAGCGAGATCGTGGTGCCCTGGAAGTCCTCGACGGTGAGCTTGTTGTCGCGTGCCTTGCGCACGATGTCCTCGTACGCCGTCCAGAACGCCGCGAAGTCCATCTTCTCCGCGCCCTTGATCGAGGGCACGAGCAGCTGGCGGGTGCCGTCGGGCTTCTGCATGTCGATCGCGAGGCCGAGGTTGATGTGTGCGGGCTGGATCAGGTTGGGCTTGCCGTCGATGACGTCGAAGCCGACGTTCATCTCCGGGAACGCCTTGAGCGCCTTGACCAGCGCGTAGCCGATCAGGTGCGTGAACGACACCTTGCCGCCCCGGGCCCGGGCGAGGTGGTTGTTGATGACCGTGCGGTTGTCCCACAGCAGCTTGACCGGCACCGACCGCACGGACGTCGCTGTCGGGACGGTCAACGAGACGTCCATGTTGGCGGCGGTGCGGGCGGGCGCGCCGCGCAGCACGGTGTAGGTCGGCTCGTCGCTGGCCTCGGCCTGCGGGGCCGGCGGCTGCTCCTTGGGCACGGGGTTGCTGGTCCCCTTGGCCGGCTCGGCGGCCTTCGTCACCGGCCGCGGCTTGGCGACCGGGGCGGGCGTGGGGGTCGGGTCGACGTGCAGCGCGGGGGGCGCGGCGGGCTTCCTCGGAGCCGCCTGGGTGGCCTGGGTGGTCTGGGCCGGCTGGGCGGTCTGTGTGGTCTGCGTGGTCTGGGTGGCGGTGGTTGCCGAGGCAGTCGGGCTGGCCGAGGCGGGAGTCCCGTTGGTGCCCGTGCCCTGGGCGGCGGTCGTGGTGGCGGTGGCGCCGTTGGTGGCCCCGCCGCCGTTGCCGCCGCCGTTGGTGAAGTACGCCGCCCAGCTCGCGTCGACGCTGGCGGGATCGTCCCGGAAGCGGTCGTGCATCTCCTCGACGAGCCACTCGTTGGCACCGAACTCCTCCGGCACGGTGGCCGTCGGCGCGGCGGCCGAGGAGGAGGAGGACGGGGTGGATTCGGGCACGGCGCTTTCGCCTCTTTCATACGGACGGACGGTGGAGACCTGCCAGGGTCGCTTCGGCCATCAACGTTAGTCCTCCATGCCAGCAAATGCAGGGTCGAGGTGCTTCTCCGTGTGAGGCTGTCCCCATGATGTCCGTCACCCGGCTGCGAGCGGGGTCCGCGGCGGTTCGGGTGACGCTGCTGGCGGCCCTCTGCGGGCTGGGTGCGGGCCTGGTCGTGGGGCTCGGTGGCTGCGACTCCGGCGACGACCTCGGAGGCGACAAACCCGGGTCACCCGCGAACCGCGGCACCGACGTACCGGCCGTGACCACGGTGACCACGCTGGAGAAGGTCGGCAAGGCCCTCGACGACGAGCACCGGGCCCGGGTGAAGGCCGCGGTGACCGACGTGGTCGACCCGTGGTTCGACGCGGCGTTCCTCGGCGACTTCCCGCGCACGGACTGGTCGGCGGCGTTCGCGAGCTTCACCCGCGACGCGGCCGCCGACGCCGAGAGCCGCGACCTCGACCTGCTGACCAACGCCGCGATCTCGAGCAAGATCGACAAGGCGACCGCCATCCGGCGCCGGGTGCGGCTCACGGTGTTCGCCGACGGCGGGCACGCCCGGGGCGCCACCGCGCACTTCGTCCTCGAGTTCAAGACCTCCGGGGACCTCGAGGAGTCGCTGCGGCTGCGCGGCGACCTCTACCTGTCCAAGGTCAAGGGAGAGTGGAAGATCTTCGGGTACGACGTCGACCAGGCCGAGCCCCTGTGATGCCCGCGGTCATGCCGGGCAGGCGCGCCCTCGGGCGACTGGGTCGCCTCGCGGCGCTCGGCGTCGTCCTGGCGGTGTGCGCGACGCTGGCGCCGTCGTCCTCGGTGAAGCCGACCGACATGGCGCTCATCCGCCTCAAGCAGGCCAGGAGCGTCGACACCACCCCCGATGTGATCTGGCTCCTGGCGGTCGGCTCGGACGCCCGCCCGGGCGAGGACTTCACCCACACCCGGGGTGACGCGCTGCACCTGATCGGCATCGACTCCAAGACCGGCGCGGCCGCCGACATCGGCATCCCGCGCGACTCCTGGGTCGACATCCCCGGCGTCGGCAACGACAAGATCAACGCCTCTCTCTACTACGGCGGGCCGCAGCTGCTCGGCGAGACGGTCGGCAACCTGATCGGCATCCAGCCCGACTACGTCTTCGTCACTCGCTTCACCTACTTCCAGGACGCGATCAAGTCGATCGGCGGCGTCGACGTCGACAACCCGGTCGCCTTCTCCGACTCCTCCCTCAAGCCGAAGGGGTTCCCGGAGGGGCACCTGCACCTCGGGCCATGGGACGCCCTCGCGTTCTCCCGGATCCGGCACATCCTGCTCCGCGGCGACTTCGACCGCTCCGCCAACCAGCAGCGCGTCATCGCGGCGATCCAGCACAAGATCCACGACAACGCCGACAAGCCGGGCTGGATCGAGCAGCACCTGGCCACGGCGATGGCCGACCTGGACACCAACGCCTCGCCGTCGGAGCTGTTCCGTCTGGCGCGCGCGGTGGCGGCCATCCAGCCCTCGAAGATCACCCAGTGCGTCCTGCTCGGTGGCATCGGCGACATCGGCGGCGCGAGCGTGGTGCTGCCGTACACCGACATGGCCCAGCAGATGGGCAACGACGCGCGCGACGACGCCTCGCTGTCGGAGTGTCCTGGCGACGTGAGCGGCTCCGACGACGGCTGACGCGTCCCTGCGTCGCCCGCCCCGCTTGCCTGCCCCGCTTGCCTGCCCCGCTTGCCGGCGGCCGCGCGCGTATCAGACCGGCACCCGCCGTCAAGGACCTCGCTTCGCTCGGCCGCTGCGCGGCGCCTGCGGCGTCCTTGACTGCGGGTCCCGGCCGGTCTGATACCCGCGCGCATACGGCGGGCTCCGCCCGCCGCCGCATGCGCGGCCGCCTCACCCGACCCGCCGGCCCCCATGCCCGGCCGCCTCACCAGCCTCTGTGGTCCCAGGTTGTGGGGTCGTGTGCCTGAGCCCGTGCTGGGCAGCGGTCTCAGGCACACGACCCTGCTTTAGCTCCGGGAGCGGTTGTCGGGATCCCAGGTCTACCTGGGATCCCTGCACTTCTGGGGCGTTGCAACACCCGAGAAGTGCAGCGATTGCCCCAGAAGTGGGTGCCACGGGTGCCCCTGTGGTCCGGGGAGGGTACGCGCGCGGGTACCGGCAAGCGGTAGGGCCAGCAGCAGGGCAGGCAGGATGTAGCTCGTGATGTGCTTCGCCGACCGCGGCTTCGTCTTCTTGTCGATGCCCAAGGCCGGGTCGACGGTGCTGCAGAAGCACTTCGCGCGACACGCGATGATCCTGTTCCGACAGCCGCCGGGGATGAAGCACATGAGCGCGGTGACGTTCGAGACGACGATGGCGCCGTGGCTCGAGCGCTACGGCCACCCGCGGGCTTCCTACGAGACGATGTGCCTGGTGCGCCACCCGCTCGACCGGGCGGTCTCGTGGTGGAAGTACCGCGCCCGTCCGGAGGCCCAGGGCCAGCCGAACTGGACCGGCGACCTCACCTTCGCGCAGTTCGCGGACCGGCTGATCGGCGGGGACGTGCCGCTCGGCACCTCGTCCAACTTCGTCACCGACGCCGACGGGCGGGTGATCGTGGACCGGATGTACCGCTACGAGCACCTGGACGTCGCCACCGCCTGGATGTCCGAACGGCTCGGCATCCCGGCACCGGTGCTGGAGCCGACCAACGTCTCACCGGCCCGCGAGGGGGAGATGGACGAGGCCACCCGGACCCGGCTCGAGGAGCACTTTGCAAACGACCTGACCATCTACGAGCAGGCCCTCTGAGACCGCCGCGCCGAAGCGGTTCCGCAGGCGCCACCGACCTACGATGACGGCCATGCAATCGGGCTTCCGTCAGGACATTCAGGGGCTCCGGGCCCTGGCCGTCCTGCTGGTGGTCCTCGACCACGCCGGCATCGGGCCGTTCCACGGCGGCTTCATCGGCGTGGACGTCTTCTTCGTCATCTCCGGCTTCCTGATCACCGGGCTGCTCGTCTCCGAGGCCGAGCGCACCGGCCGCGCGTCCCTGCTCGGCTTCTACGCCCGCCGGGCGCGCCGAATCCTCCCGGCGGCCACCCTGGTCATCGTCGCCACCGTCGCGGCGAGCATCTACCTGCTCAGCGGGGTGGAGGCCGAGGGCGCGATCAAGGACGCCGTCTGGGCGACCTTCTTCGCGGCCAACTTCAAGCTCGCCCGCGACGGCACCGACTACTTCCAGAACGACACCCCGCCCTCGCCGCTCCAGCACTACTGGTCGCTGGCGGTGGAGGAGCAGTTCTACCTCGTCTGGCCGCTCCTGGTGCTGCTGCTGTGCCTGTACGCCGCGTGGCGGGTCCGGCGCAGCGCGGGTGCACGCAGCCTGGGCCCCCGGGTGCGCGACCTCGGTGTCTCGCCGCTCGTGGTGATCGTCGGCTTCTCCTTCGCCTACTCGGTCAGCTACAGCACGACCGACCCGGTCTCGGCGTACTTCTCACCGTTCACCCGCGCCTGGGAGCTGGGCATCGGCGCCCTCGTCGCGTGTCTGAGCACCCGGCTGATCCTGCTGAAGCCGGCCGTGCAGGCGCTCCTGTCGTGGGGTGGGCTTGCCGCCGTGGTGGTCGCCGCGCTGGTCTACGACGGCAGCACCCTGTTTCCTGGCTATGCCGCGGCGCTGCCGGTCGTGGGCGCCGCCGCGCTGCTCGCCGGCGGGCTGAGACCGGCGAGCTGGGGGCCGCAGCTGCTGCTCTCGGTGCCGCCGATGCGGGCGATCGGCGACTGGTCCTACTCGCTCTACCTGTGGCACTGGCCGGCGCTGATCATCGCGGCCGAGGCGTGGAGCGCCAGCGACAACCCGTCGGGCCAGCCCGGGAGCGGACCCCTGTGGCACCGTCTGGTCATCGTCGCGGTGGTGGTGCCGCTCTCGGCGCTCAGCTACCACTACGTCGAGAACCCCGTTCGCCGGGCCGCCCTGCTCAAGGGCCGGCGGCTGCGGGGCGTGCTCCTCTACCCGGCGGTGGTGACCCTGACCCTGCCGTTGCTCGCTGCCGCCAACCACCAGGTCTCCGACCAGCTCAACGGCGGGGGTCCTGCGATCACCGTGGCCCAGTTCGGCTCGGGGGACGACCCGCAGTCAGACCAGGTGGTGGCGCTGGTGCAGGCCTCGGTCAACGCCGCGCAGCGGGGCGCCGAGATCCCGGCGAACCTCAAGCCGTCGCTGCTCGACCTCGGCACCGACATCCCCGACCTCGGCAAGTGCCAGTACTTCGAGATCAACAACGACCGGCCGCTGTGCCCGCGCGGTGACCCGCACGGCGACCGGACGCTGGTGCTGATCGGAGACTCGCACGCGCGGCAGTGGATCCCCGCGCTCGACGTGCTCGCGAAGAAGTACGGCTACACCGCCTACTACCTGATCCGCGAGGGGTGCCCGTCCTCCGACGTGACGCCCTGGATGGTGCACGGCGGACCGAGCACCGACTGCGCCGACTTCCAGGACTGGGCCAGGGAGCAGGTGACCGAGCTCCATGCGGACGTCGTGGTGCTCGGCTCGGAGGCCAACCGGCGCGGCTTCACCTCCGACCAGGGCACGCTCGTCAACGACGTGCCGACGATGGCGAGGATGTATCGCGAGGGGATGGAGCGCGAGATCGACGCCGTCTCTGCCGGAGGCGCGCGAACCATCGTGATCGGGGACCCGCCGGCGGTCGCCGAGCACCCCGGCCGGTGTCTCTCCGAGCGTGGTGCCACCCTCAAGAGCTGCCTGTCCCAGGAGGACCAGGAGTCGCTGGTCTTCATCGACTCACTACGCCAGGCCGCGCGCAACAAGGGGATCCAGTTCGTCGAGACCGCGACGTGGTTCTGCGCCGAGGGGCTCTGCCCGAGCGTGGTCGGCGACTACATCGCCCACCGCGACCGCACCCACATCAGCCAGAGCTACGCCGGCTACCTCACCGACGAGCTCGAGCAGCAGATCCGCCTCGACGACCCGTCCTACCAGGCGCCGGCTCCCACCGCACCGCCGCCGGACCTGCCGACCGCCACCCCGACCGGCATCGCCACCCCGCCGGGCGGCGAGGACGAGGACGCCGCAGGGTGATTACCCCACGACGTTCTTCGCCTCCTCCGCTTCGCCCCCCGGCGAACAACGCCGCGGGGACCCCGAAGACATGAGCACCACTCCAGCCGCCCCGACGCTCACGCACCGGGACGATGTCCAAGGGCTGCGCGCGATCGCGGTGCTGACCGTGATCGCCTCGCACGCGAAGGTCCCGTTCCTGCCCGGCGGCTTCGTCGGCGTCGACGTGTTCTTCGTGATCTCGGGCTTCCTGATCTCACAGCTGCTCTTCCGCGAGGTCGAGAGGTCGGGGCGGGTCTCCATCCCGGGCTTCTACGCCCGACGGGCCCGCCGGATCCTGCCCGCGGCGACGCTGGTCACGATCGCGACGATCCTCGCCTCGGCGATCTGGCTGAGCGCGATCGACCTGCTCGAGGTGGTCAAGGACGCCCTCTGGGCGGTGTTCTTCGCGGCCAACATCCACTTCGCCGCCGTCGGCACCGACTACTTCGCGCAGGAGGAGCCGCCCTCGCCGCTGCAGCACTACTGGTCGCTGTCGGTGGAGGAGCAGTTCTACCTCGTCTGGCCGGCGCTGCTGCTCGTGCTGGTCCTCATCGCTCGCCGCCGGGCGCTCCCGAAGCGGCTCGTGCTCGCCGTGCTGCTGGTGGTCACCATCGCCTCGTTCGTCTGGTCGGTGGTCTCCACCGCGTCGGACCCGCTGGCGGCGTACTTCTCTACGCCGGCCCGCGCCTTCGAGCTCGGCCTCGGCGGGCTGACGGCGCTGGTCGCCCCGACGCTCGCGAGCCGCTGGCCCGCCCTGGTGCGCGGGCTCGTCTGCGCCACCGGGCTGGGGCTGATCCTGGTGGCCTGCGTGGCCTACGACGACCAGACGCCGTTCCCCGGTTGGGCCGCCGCCGTGCCCGTGGTCGGCTCGGCGCTGGTCCTGCTCGCCGGCGCGGGTGGGCAGGGCGGCGAAGCGCGCCAACCGCTGCCGGTTCGGGCCCTCGGCGTGCTCCCGATGCGGGTGGTGGGGGACTGGTCCTACTCGCTCTACCTGTGGCACTGGCCGGTGCTGATCATCGCCGAGCGCCGCGTCGACCCGACCCTCGTGCACGGCCTCGGGTTCTGGCGGACCGCGCTCTGCCTCGCCGTGGTGTTCGTGCTCTCCGCGCTGACCTACCGCTACGTCGAGCAGCCGTTCCGGTCGCCGATCCGGTTCCCCGTCCGCCGCGCGCTCACCCTCTATCCAGCCGCCGTCGCGCTCGTGGCTGCGGGCTCGCTCGGAGGCCACTACTACAGCCAGTACGCCTCCGGCGCGCTCGGCGACAACCCGGCGATCTCGCTGACGAACTTCGGGGTGAAGGACCCCTCGAGGTTCAAGCTCGACAAGGACCCCACGGTCGCGCTGGTGCAGGCCTCGGTGATCGCGGCCCGCCACCACATGGCGATCCCGAGCAAGCTCAACCCCGACATCCTCACCGTGCGCAACGACGAGCCGGACGTCGGGGCGTGCGACTACGAGCACGACTCGCGTCAGCTCTGCCCACGGGGCGACCCGGACGCGGACCGGTCGATCGTGGTCTTCGGCAACAGCCACGCGCGGATGTGGATCCCGGCGTTCGACAAGATCGGGGGGCAGCTCGGCTACACCACCTACTACTTCGTCAAGCCCAACTGCTCGGCGACCCTGGTCTCGGTGGGGGAGCTCGTGCCCGGCTCGCCCCTGTGGCCCGAGTGCGACGACTTCCGCTCCTGGGCGCTCGACCAGATCGCCCGCCTGCACCCCGACCTGGTCGTGGTCGCGTCCAGCGGCCCCAACCCCGTCCTCTACGACAAGGACGGCAACCGGATCCCGAAGGACGGCATCGACGCCGCCGCCCGCGACGGCTACGTCGACCTCTTCACCCGGCTCTCGACCACCGCCCAGCGCACCGTCCTGCTCCGCGACGTACCGAAGTCCGAGGACCTGCCCGACGAGTGCCTCACCAAGAAGGGCAACGACCTCGGCGACTGCATGTTCAAGCCGCTGGCCGCCTCGGTCACCGACGCCGACCTCTCCGTGCAGGCCGCCGAGCAGACCGGCACCCCGGTCGTCGACCCGACCAAGTGGCTCTGCTGGGACGGCTCCTGCCCGACCGTGATCGGCGACACCCTGCCCTACCGCGACCGCGGCCACCTGACCACGACCTACGCCGCGTCCCTCACCGACGAGCTGATCAAGGCGCTGGGCCTCTCCTGACCGACGAGCTCTGGCGCGTCGCCCGTACGCCGGGGGCGCCCCGGTCCATGCTGGAGGGGTGGCCCTCGACCTCCCGTGCCCCAGCTGCGGCACCCAGATGTACGCCGAGCAGGCGCACAACCGCTGTCCGTCCTGTCGCTACATCGAGCCGTGCTGCGACGGTGCGCCCCAGCCGTGCCGGCTCCCGGACGCCGCCCAGGCATCGACGGTCTGAGCGCACGCGCGGCAGCGGCGGCGCTCGCGCTGCTCCTGTGCGGGTGCGCGGGCGGCGGCCACGAGGACGGCGCTGCCGCACCGACGCAGCCCCCGTCGTCGCCCACGCTCACGCCCGCCACCATCAAGACGGTCCCGGTGGGCACGCCGGCCGCGGCCCTGGCCCAGCTCCGCACGCTCCGTGTGACGCCGAGGCGGCCGCCGGTCGGCTACGTGCGCGACGCGTTCGGCACCGCGTGGCTCGACACCGACGGCAACGGCTGCAACCAGCGCGACGACGTCCTGCTCCGTGACGCGGTGCCGGGCACCGCGACCTACCAGCAGCAGGCCCGCTGCGACCACGACGTGCTGGCCGGCACCTGGGTCGATCCCTACACCGGGCGCCGGCTCACCTTCACCGACCTCAAGGAGCTGGCCCAGGCCGAGGCGATCCAGATCGACCACCTGGTGCCGCTCGCTGAGGCCTGGGCCTCGGGCGCCTCGCGGTGGGACAACGAGCGCCGCCAGCAGTTCGCCAACGACCTGGCCGAGCTGCTGGCCGTCGACGGGCCGACCAACGCGAGCAAGGGCGACGACGACCCAGCGGCGTGGCGACCCCGCAAGGAGTTCCAGTGCACCTACGCCGTGCGCTGGATCGCGACCAAGTCGCGCTGGGACCTCGCGGTCGACCGGCCGGAGCGGCGGGCTCTGACCCAGCTGCTCGGCTACTGCTGAGTCCGGCTCAGGCGGCCGCGAGGCTGGTACGCCGGGCGCGCAGCCGCATGGCCTCGTCGCCGCTGGCCTCGGCGACCTTCGCGAGCGCGGAGGCGGTGACCGCCGGTCCGCAGCGCCGGGCTGCGCGGTCGTCTGCGGCGAGCTCGGCCAGCAGGGCCAGCGAGCGCCGGGCCTCGGCGGCGCAGGGGAGGCCGGCCAGGCAGCGGCTCTGCAGCTCGGCGACGCCGAGCAGCAACCGGTGGCCGAGGCGCAGGTGGGCGGACTCGTGGGCCACGACCGAGCGAAGCTCCTCCTCGTCGAGCAGCGACAGCAGCGCGGTGGTGACCACGACCCGCGAGCGCCGGCCGGGGGTGCAGGCGGCGACGTACGCCTCGCTCGGGAGCAGGGAGAGCCGGACCCCGTCGACGAGCTGGCCGGGCAGCCCCGCGGCGGCTCCGCGGGTGGCTCGCCGGATCCGCCGCTGGTGCAGGAGGCTGCCGGACCAGCCGTATGCGGCGACGCAGAGCGCCGTCACGACGGCGGCGGTCATCAGCCAGCTCGCCCCGTAGACCGCGGCGGCGTGGCAGGTCTGGCAGGCGGTCAGCGGCTGCCCGGAGCCGATCTCGCGAGTGACCTCGGCCGCCGACCGCAGCACGAGGACCAGGCCGAAGAAGGCGCCGACCGCGCCGGCCACGAAGAGCAGCGCCCACGCGTGCAGGGCGAGCGTGGGGTTGCGCACCGCCCAGCGCCGGCGACCGACGAGGAGCGGCCCGAGCAGGAAGGCCGCCCAGGCCGAGGCGAACAGGCTCGCGGAGAGGGTCAAGCTCATCGGTCACCGTTCTCAAGGGCTCGACGCAGCACCGCCGCGTCATCGGCGTCGAGGCTACCGGCGAACCGGGACAGGGCCCCGGAGCGGTCGCCGCTGCGCAGCAGCTCCTCGAGCATGGCCTGGGCCGCGCGGGGCGGGTCGGTGCGGACCAGCGTGAACTCCAGCTCGCCCTCCGGTCCCTCGTGCCGGGCCACGACGCCGGCCCGGCGCAGCCGCTCCAGCACAGTGAAGATCGACGTCATCGGCGGCGGGTCGTCGCCGAACGACGCGTGCAGGGCGCGGGCGGTCATCGGACCCTCGGCCCGGGTCAGCCGGGCCTCGAGCTCCGCCTTCAGGGCACCCCGGGCGCGCCGGCCGCTCACGGCTCCTCCTCCGGCACCCGCGAGGCCTCCGCGAACAGCACGATCACGAAGAGCAGGAAGGCGACGATGTGCACGCCGGTGCAGTAGAGGCAGATGGCGTCGAGCTTGTAGAGCTCGGCCCAGACCAGGTAGACCGCGAACGCCACGCCGCCGCAGACCAGCGCCACCCGCCCCCAGCGCAGCTGCGGGGAGGTGCTCGCCCAAGCCCACGGGCTCATCGCCAGCACCAGCACCACGAAGAACGCGACGCCGAGGTAGGCGACCGGAAGCCCGTGGAACTCCGAGTAGCTGCTTGTGGTGACCTTCGTGCAGTTGAGGTGCCCGGTCTCCGGGCAGGCCAGGCTGTTGGAGCCCGAGCCGTGCTCGTAGCCGAGGTAGACGGCGTCGGCCAACCCGACGATCGCCAGGACGAACGACGCCCAGACGAGCGACCGGGGCGCCGGGCTCACGACGCCGAGAGCTTGTCGGTCGCGGCCTGGACCCCGGCGGAGGAGCACACGTCGCTGGGCTGCCCGTCGGTGGACTGACAGATGATCGCCGAGAAGACGTTGGCCATCGCGTCGACGTTCTTGGCCACGGTGCTGCTCGGGTCTTGCATGGCCTTCGCGATCTCTGTGTGCGACATGCCCTCGAGGATCTCCGGGGAGTAGCTCGACCCCTGGACCACATAGCGGCCGAACAGGTCGAGGAACGGGATCGACTGGTTCTTGTCGCCGTAGTCCTTCAGCAGCGCGAGGTCGTCGGCCGGTGGGGTGTCGAGCGTGTTGTGGTTGGTGTCCTGGATCTCGTAGCCGCTGAACGAGACGTAGTCGCTGGTGTAGGTGGCTCCGTGGAAGCTGAGCGTCGAGGTGTTGGGGTAGACCTCGGGCTCCGGCGCCGACTCGGTCTGTCCGAGTCCGGAGAAGGTGCCGAAGCGCGCCAGCGCGGCAACCAGCGACCAGCGCTCGGCCGCGCAGAACGGGCAGTACTCCGCGCCGATGTAGACGATGCGGGGCTTGCCGTCCGCAGTGAGCGGGTCGCCGTTGATCGTCGGCGGGAGGTCCTTGATGCTGCCGAGGCCGACCGTGTCGTAGGTGGCGGCCGGGACGGACGTCACCTGGCCGAGCACGGCGTCACTGGCCGTCGTGGTCGTCGCGCCCTTGGTCTTGTGGTTGAGACCGGCGACGACGACCGCCGCGACGACCAGCACGACCACGACGACGACCCCGCCCACGATCATCAACCGGCCGCGCCGCTGACGCCGCGCCTGCTCGCGCTTCATCGCGGCGACGGCCTCCTCCCGCTTGGCGCGCCGCTCCGCAGCCTTGGCTCCCGGGCCGGATGGGCTCGAAGCGGTGGTGGGTGCCGTGAGGCCGGACGGGGTGCGCTTGGAACGCCGTGAGGAAGCCACGGGCTCAGTTATACAACTTGTAGATCTACAAGTTGTATAACTCAGCAGATTCTCAGGCCGATCACGGCCGCGAGAGTGCGGGCGACGGCGACCCCTTGACGTGGCTAACGTTGTTAGCCCATAGTGGCTAACAACGTTAGCCACCAGGAGGATCCGTGAAAATCATCCAAGCCGTCACCGAGATCGCCGCCCCGGTCGAGACGGTGTGGGCCGAGCTGTCGGACGTGTCGGCGTACGCCGAGTGGAACCCGTTCATCACCTCGTTCGACGGCGCGCTCGTCGTCGGCGCGCGGGTCGGGGTCCGCATCGCTCCCCCCGGAGGCCGGCCGATGCGCTTCCGGCCGACGATCACAGCGGTCGACGAGAACAGCCGGCTGGAGTGGCTGGGCCGGCTGGCCATGCCCGGGATCTTCGATGGACGCCACTCGTTCAACCTGGAAGCCGTGGGGGTCGACCAGACCCGGCTGACCCAGTCCGAGCGGTTCAGCGGCTTGCTCGTCCCCCTCACCCGGACGACGCTCGAGAAGACGCGTGCGGGGTTCGAGGCGATGAACGAGGCCCTGCGTCTGCGCGCGGAGAACTCCTTCGCCACGACTCGATGAGCTCGCGTCGCGACGAGATCCTCGACGTCGCCGTAGCGGTGCTCGAGGAGCTGGGCCCGGACGCGCTCACGATGCGTGAGCTCGCCGAGCGCATGGGGATCCGGGCCCCGTCGTTGTACAAGCACGTGCGGGACAAGGACGACATCATCGCCGGCGTTCAGGAGCGGGCCTTGATCGACCTGACCCGGCACCTCTCCGCGGCCGACGGACCTGGGCTCACCGCGCTGGCCGATGCGTATCGGTCGTGGGCCAGGGCTCATCCGAGGCTCTACGAGGTGGCGACCCGGCGCCCGTTGGCGCGAGACCGCATCGCGCCGGGTGTGGAGGACGCCGCGGCTGCGCCGCTCGTGGCCGCGGTCGGAGGCGATGAGCACGCCGCGCGCGCTCTGTGGGCGCTCGCTCATGGCCTCGTGGACCTCGAGCTCTCCGATCGGTTCCCGCCCGGAGCCGACCTCGACGCCACCTGGCGCACGGCCCTGACCCGGCTGGCCGGCGGCTAGCTCGGCCGCCCAGCGAAGGCACGCCCGACGGCCGCGGCCACGAGTGAGAGCACGGCGGCGGCCGTGAACGCCGCGGTGAACCCCGCCGGGGTCAGGACCCCGGCCCCGGCGCCGCTCACGGCCAGCCCGACGGCGGTCAGGCCCGCCGTGCCGAGGGCGGCGCCGACCTGGGTCGACGACCCCGCCATCCCCGAGGCGAGGCCCATGTGGGTGTCGGGGAGAGCGGCCGCGACGACCATCGTCGTCGGCGTGAAGCTGAGGGCGACGCCGGTCGCGACGAGCAGCAGGCCGGGAAGCACCGCGACCAGGTAGGAGGAGCCGAGCGGGCCGAAGGCCAGCCAGAGCTGCCCGGCGGCGAGGACGACGAGCCCGACGACGAGCGTGTGCCGAGTGCCCAGCCTCCTCAGCGCACGAGGCAGCAGCATCAGTGAGACGACGAACCCGGTGATCGACGTCGGGACCATGGCGAGCCCCGCACGCTGCGGTGCCAGGTGCAGCGCCTGCTGGAGGTAGAGGGCGACCAGCACGAACGTCGAGGCACGCGCCGACCCGCCGACGAGGGCCAGCCAGACCCCGTTGGCCAGGATCCTCGACCCGAAGAGCTCGAGCGGGACCAAGGGGTCGGCCGCCCGCCGCTCGATGCGGACGAAGGCGGCGGCGAGTGCGAGGAACACGATGAAGCTCGACCACACCGACGGCGACGACCACGCGCCGCCTGCTGCGCCGAGGGCCGCGTGCACCAGGGCGACGACGGCACCGGTGCTGCTGGCGGCACCGCGCCAGTCGAAGCCGCGTCGCCCGGCCCGGGCCGGCTCGTCGAGCACCCAGTGGGCCGAGACGACGGCGAGGACCGAGACCGGCACCGTCACCAGGAAGACCGACGACCAGCCGAAGGACCCGCAGAGCACGCCGCCGAGGAAGACGCCGGTCGCTCCGCCCACCGCCGAGGCCGCACCCCAGATGCTCATCGCCTTGGCCCGAGCCGGCCCGGTGAAGGTGACGAGGAGGAGCGACATGGCGGCGGGGCTCAGCGCGGCGGCGCCGACGCCCTGCACGACCCGCCCGGCCAGGAGCAGCCACTGGTCGGCCGCTGCGGCCGCGAGCAGGGTCCCCACGGTGAACGTCGCCGAGCCGGCCACGAACATGCGCCGCCTGCCGAACAGGTCTGCGGCGCGACCGGAGAGCAGCAGCAGTCCGCCGAACGCGAGGACGTAGGCGTTGACCACCCACGTGAGCCCCGCCGGCCCGAGCGCCAGGTCGGCCTGGATCGACGGCAGGGCCACGTTCACGATCGACGTGTCGAGCATGACCACGAACTGGGCGGAGACCAGCAGGCCGAACGCGATGGCCTTGCGCCGCCGCTCGGCCGGACGCGGGGCCGGCCCGGCCTCGCTGGCTGGAGGTGCCGCCGGGACTGTTGCGGTGATGGTCATGATCGCCTGCCTGTCGTGGTCGGGTGGTGACGACGATGTCGTCGACGCGGTCCTCTCGCCCCGGTCAGATGACCGGGTTGGGGCAACCGGTCAGTGCATGTGCAGGCGCTCGCCGGCACCCCGGGTCGCCGGCATGCGAGCCGCGGCCAAGGCAGCGAACCCGGCGGCCAGGACTGCCGCACCCACGGCGCCACGGCTGAAGGCGTCGGCCGCGCCGGCGGCCGTGGTCAGGACCCCGGCCGACGTGGCGACCGTGGAGAGGACGGCCACTCCGAGAGCCGCACCGATCTCGTGCCCGGTCATCAGGAAGCCCGAAGCCATGCCTGCGTGCTGGTCGGGGATGCCGCCCATGGCCGACGCGGAGACGGCGACGAAGGTCATCCCTGCGCCGAGCCCGACGACGATCAGCCCCGGGAGCAGCCCGGCGGCGTACGACGAGCCGGCGGACGCGTGCGACAACAGCAGGGAGCCGGCCGCCGCCACGGCGAGCCCGATGCCCGCGAGGGTCCGCGCCGAGGCGTGGGCGCTGACGTGTGCCGCGATGTGCGTGCCGACGACCAGCGCCGCGGCGAGCGGCAGGAACGCCAGGCCGGCGCGCAGTGCGGAGTAGCCGAGGACGGTCTGGAAGAAGATCGAGCCCAGGAAGACCGAGCCGACCAGCACGCCCGTCACGCCCAGCATCACGACCGTGCCCGCGACCAGCGGCTTGATCCGCCAGGTGTGGGGGTGGACCAAGGGCTGGGCCGAGCGGCGCTCGATGACGGCGAACCCGGCCAGCAGGACGGCGGCGAAGCAGAGCTCGACCACGGTCGTGCCTGCTCCCCAGCCGTGTGACTGGGTGCCCGAGATGGCGAGCATCAGCGCGGCCAGACCGCCGACTGCAGTGACGGCGCCGGGGATGTCGAAGGCGGCGAGCCTGGCAGGCGTGCCGGCCCCCTTCGGCAGGACCCGGTGGGCAACGACCAGAGCGGCGACGCCGATGGGGACGTTGACCCAGAAGATGGCCTGCCAGCCCGCCCAGGTGGTGAGGGCGCCACCCACGACGACACCGACGGCGATCCCGAGCCCGCCGATCGCGCCCCAGAGTGCCAGGCCTCGGGCCCGCTGCGCTCCGTCGTAGGTCGTCATGATCAGCGAGAGAGCAGCGGGCGTCATCAGGGCGGCGCCCGCGCCCTGTGCGCCGCGCGCGGCGATCAGCTGGCCGGCGCTGGACGCGAAACCGCTGGCCAGCGATGCGGCGGTGAAGACGAACATCCCGGTCATGAAGACCCGGCGACGCGACAGCAGATCGGCGATGCGGCCGCCCAGCAGGAGGCCGCCGCCGGACATCAGCAGGTAGGCGGTGACCATCCACTGGAGGTCGGAGCTCCGCAGGTCGAGCGACTCGCCGATCGTGGGCAGGGCGGTGTTGACCACCGAGATGTCGAGCACGACCAGGACCTGGGCGACCAGGGCCAGGGCCAGGATCGTCCATGGCTTGCGGGGCTCGGCCGGAACGGCGTCCCGGTGAGCGGTGTCGAGGTGCGGTGTGTGGTGGCCGGACATGGTCACTCCTTGGGAATCGGGCTGCGGGCCGGGGTCCGGCCTGCACGTCGTGCAGGCAGTCCCACCGTCCTGCTCGGCGGCGGCGGTCGCCCCGGTCAGATGGCCGGGTTCGGCGTCGGGGCCGCCGGTCGCGGGTCAGACGGGCGGGCGTGGGTCGTACTGGAGCTCGCGGCGTACCTCCCTGGCCCGCTCGGCCCCGGCGAACCGCGCCACCAGGTGGAGCGCCATGTCGATGCCCGCGCTGACACCGGCGCTGGTCACGAGGTCGTCGTCGTCGACGAACCGGGCGTCGACCTCGGTGCGGATGGTGGGATCGAGCTCCGAGAGGGCGTTGAGCGAGGCCCAGTGGGTCGTCGCACGTCTTCCGGTCAGCAGCCCGGCGGCCGCATAGACGAGGGCTCCGCTGCACACGGACGCCATCACCGGGACCGAGGCGCGCAGCTGCCGCACACGGTCAAGGTGGTCGGGCTCGTGAAGGAGCCGGCGGGCCCCAGGGCCGCCCGGGTGGATGAACACCTCCCAGGCGGGCGCGTCGCTGAAGGAGTGGTGGGCGCCGAGCACGAGGTTCTTGGCGGCGAGGACGGGTCCACCGTCGGCCGACACGCACGAGACGCGCCACCCGTCATCCGGGTGCGCTTGGGTCCAGTACGCCAGGACCTCCCACGGGCCGACGGCATCGAGCTCCTCCACCCCGTCGAAGAGGAGGATCCCGATCTGGCGCGGGTCTCCGGCGCCGGATCCGCGATCATCTGGACGGTCCGGCCTCGCGTGGTGCTCCATGGTGTGCCTCCCGGCGTAGTGATGGTCTGCCAGCGTGTCGGCGCGGAGCCGGGCTCGCCCCGGCCAAAGGGCCGGGTCGGGCCGGGCCGGTGCGTTCCGGCGTACGGTCGGCGGGTGCTGGTCGGCCGCGAGCAGGAGCGGGGTCGCCTCGGGGCGCTCGTCGAACAGGCGCGCCACGGATCTGCGGCCAGCCTGGTGCTGCGAGGGGAGCCGGGCGTCGGCAAGTCGGCGCTGCTGGACGCGCTGGTGGACGGCGCCGCTGACGCGACCGTCCTGACGACGCGGGGCATGGAGGTCGAGGCGCCGCTGGCCTTCGCCGCCCTCCATCGGCTTCTGCGGCCGCTGAACCGGCTCCGAACCTCCCTGCCTGCGCCACAGGCGCGGGCGCTGAGCGTGGCGTTCGGTGAGGAGGACGGGCCGGGGACCGAGCCGTTCCTGATCGGCCTGGCGACCTTCTCGCTGCTCACCGCGGCTGCCGAGGAGGCCCTGGTTCTGTGCGTCGTCGACGACGCACACTGGCTGGACTCTGCCTCGGCCCACGCCCTCCTCTTCTGCGCCCGGCGGTTGGGGGCGGACCGCGCCGTCATGGTGTTCGCGACCCGCGATGTCGGCGAGGACGTGTTCGACCCCCAGGGCCTGCCCGAGATGGTGCTCAGCGGTCTCGAGCCGGAGGCGGCGCGGACCCTCCTCACGGAGCGGCTCGGTGAGGCACCTGCCACGGCGGTCGCCGAACGCCTCATCGTCGAGACCCGCGGCAACCCGCTCGCGCTGCTGGAGCTCCCGATGGCGCTCTCGCCGCAACAGCTCGAGGGCTCCGCGGCCCTGCCGGCCCAGCTCCACCTCACCGCGCACGTGGAGCGCGCCTTCCTCGACCGGAGCCTGCGGCTGCCCGCGCCGGTGCGCTCGATGCTGCTGCTCGCATCGGCCGACGACACCGGTGACGCCGTCGCGCTCAGGCGAGCGTCGAGCGCCCTGGGCCTGGGGGAGCAGCTCCTGGACGACGCGTTGGCGTCGGGGCTCCTGGTCCTGGACGGCGAGACGGTCTCGGTGCGCCATCCGCTGGTCCGGTCGGCCATCTACCAGGCAGCGACGGGGGTGGAGCGACGCCGCGCGCACCGGGCGCTGGCCGATGCGCTCGCCGCCACCGGGGATCCCGACCGCGCCCTCTGGCACCGCGCGCTGGGTTCGGAGGAGCCCGACCCGGAGCTGGTCACGGCCCTCGAGCTCGCCGGCGTACGAGCGCAGCGGCGAGGCGGCTACGACGCGGCGCTGGCGGCGTTCGAACGCGCGGCGGCCCTGTCGACCGACCCGGCGCAGCGCGCCGGCCTCGCTCTTGCGGCGGCTCGCAGCGCGTGGGCCTGTGGGCAGGCGGACCGTTCCCGAACGTTGTTGGTCGCGGCGCGCGATGGTGCGACCGATCCCGTCCTGCGCTGCGACATCACCAGGCTCGCGGGACACATCGAGGTCAACCTCGGCTCCGCGAAGGACGCGCATCGGCTGTTCGTGGAGGTCGCTCACGAGCTCCATCGGCTCGACCCGGAGCGGGCGCTCGAGATCGCGGCTGCCGCCGCGATCATGCGGACCTACGGCGCCGACAGCGGCACCAGGCTGCCGGAGGGCGACCTGGTGGCGACCCCGGCCGAGGGCGACTCGCCGCGGGTCGCGTGCCTCAAGCAGGTGCTGACCGCCATGACACAGGCGGCCGAGGGGAACTGGTCGGCTGCGGTCGCGGCCCTCGACCTGGCCGCCCTCGAAGGGGAGCGGGTGGACGACCGGGAGGTGTTGTGGAACCTCGGCAACGCCGCCCTCCAGCTCGGAGACGACGATGCGCAGCAGCGCTTCTACTCGCTCGCGCTGTCGCGAGCGCGGGCGGCGGGCGCGGCGACCGCGGTCATCTACTGCCTGCAGCGGCTCTGCTTCGTCTACTTCCTCGCAGGCGACCAGCTCGCCGTGCGCACTGCCGCCGAGGAGGCCGTGGCGCTCGCGGAGAGCATCGGCCAGCCGGCCCTGACCGCACTGCCGATCGCGTGGCTCACGGTGCTCGCCGCCACCCAGGACCGCGAGGACTACGAAGACCTCCTGCATCGGCTCGGGCGGGTCGAGGCGGCGTACCCGCTGGGCATCATGACCGACCCGGTCCACGACGTCAGCCGATGGGCGAAGGCGGTCCGCGCCGCAGGTGCCGCGGACAGCGTCGGAGTCCTGCACCAGCTCGGCCGGTTCCGCCTCCCGGTGCTCGCGCGGATGGCGGCCGCCGAGCGGATCGACGCTGCCGCGCGCGTAGGTGAGGTGGAGCAGGTTCAAGAGTGCGTCGACGAGCTGGCGGCGTTCGCGCAGGGCACCGGCCGTCCGTGGGCGCTCGCCACACTCGCCTATGGACGGGCGATGACGGCCGACCCCGGCGAGGCCGACCGCCTGTTCCTCGAGGCGCTCTCGCTCCACGAGCGGGCTCACCGCCCGGTCGACGAGGCGCGGGTGCACCTGTCCTACGGCGAGTGGCTGCGTCGCGGCCAGCGGCGCGTCGACGCCCGCCGCCACCTGCGGCAGGCGCTGGAGACCTTCCAGGACCTGCGCGTCGAGCCCCTCGCCGCGCGGGCGAGCCAGGAGCTGCGCGCCTCCGGCGAGACAGCCCGCAAGCGCGACCCGTCCACGCTAGTGGCGCTCACCCCCACCGAGCTCAAGATCGCCCAGCTCGTCGCCTCCGGGATGTCCAACAAGGACGTGGCCGCGCAGTGCTGGATCTCACCGCGCACCGTCGCGTTCCACCTCCGCAACGTCTTCACCAAGGCGGGCATCACCTCACGGGGCGAGCTCGCCCGCCTCGACCTGGGATAGGGGGTTCGTCGCACATCCCGGCCATCTGGCCGGGGTGAGCGGTCGTGGACCGGGCCACGCTCGACCGCAGTCGCACCACACGACACTGCGAGAGAGCGAGACCGCCATGAGCATCGACACGGACGCCGTCCCATCCGAAGACACCCAGGCACCGAGGCCCGCCGGGTCCGGCCCGGTGAAGCGGGTGATCGGCGCCTCGCTCGTCACCGGCGCGGTGACCGCGCTGGTGCTCACCCTCGCGGTGTTCCCCGGTGCCACCGAGAGCGTGATCACCGGATCCCTGCTCGTGGCCTTCGGGCTCGGCTGGGCCATGTTGAGGGTGCTGACAGCCCGGATGACGAGCCAGCCCCAGCGATGGGCCACCGTTCCCGCGGTCGCGATGACCGCCACCGGCGCAGGGCTGCTGATCTTCACGCCGCAGAACCCGACCCTCACGTGGCTCAACTTCCTCTAGCCCCCGGCCCTGCTGGTCCTGGTGGCCTGGATGCGCCTGCGGATGCGGCGGGCCCTGTCGGGTCGCGGCCGGTGGCTCCTGACTCCGGTCCTGGTCGTCCTCGCCGCCGCGAGCGCGGGAGCCATGACGCAGGACCTCAGCGTGCTCCGAGACCACGACGCCTATCCCGCGCCCGGGCGGAGCTACTCGGTGGGCGACCACCGCCTGCACCTGGAGTGCCGCGGCCACGGGAGCCCCACGGTCGTCCTCTTCAACGGACTCGGTGAGATCTCCGCCTCCTGGGACCGGATCAGCGAGCAGGTCGACGACACCACCCGCGTGTGTGCCTACGACCGGGCGGGACAGGGCTGGAGTGACGACGTCGACTCCCCCCAGGACGGGGTCGCGGCCGCCCACGACCTCCACGCGCTGCTTGCCGAAGCCGGCGAGCAGGGTCCCGTCGTCCTCGCCGGACACTCCATCGGTGGCCCCTATGCGCTGACCTACGCCGCGCAGTACCCCGACGACGTCGCCGGCATGGTGCTGCTGGACAGCTCCAGCCCACGCCAGTTCTCTGACATCTCGAGCTACCCGCACCAGTACGCCGCGATGCGGCGCGGCCTCGCCCTGCTGCCCACGCTCGCGAGGCTGGGCCTGGGCCCGATGATCGCGTCTGGTTCGCACCTCCCGGCGGCCGCGGCCGACCGGGTGGACGCCATGACCTCGACCGTCCGCGCGTTCCGGAACGCACGCGACGAGATCTCCATGATCCCCACCGTGTTCGGCCAGGCACAGGCACTCACGACCCTGGGCGACCTGCCGCTCTGCGTGCTCACGACCTCGGAGTCGCGCGACGGAACGGACGGGTGGGAGGCCGCACAGGACCGACTGGCAGAGCTGTCCATCGACGTGGTGCACAGGGACGTCGACGCGACCCACTCGGGTCTGGTCGACGACGAGGAGGGGGCCGCCGCATCGGCGGAGGCCGTCGACGAGGTCGTCGCCGCGGTCCGCGACCACGCACCCCTTGCCTCGGACAGCTGAGTGCGTGGTCGGGTGCCGCCGGCTCAGCCCGGCGGCATGTCGAGGGAGGTCTCGGTGACCGGCCCCTTCGGCCCGGTGCCCTTGGTGACGGTCAAGGTGAAGGTCACGCTGGCTGCGCCGGCAGGCACCGCGGTGGGGAAGCGCAGGTTGGCGGTCAGCTCCTCCGGGACGTCGACCGGGAGCGTGCCGAGGTCGGTGTCGCCGGCCTTGGCCTCGACGGTGCCCTGGCAGCCGGTGCTGCCGGTGCCGCAGCTGAGCTGGAGTGAGATCCGTCGGTCGGCGTCCGGGACGAGCGCGGTCGTGGTGACGTTGAGCAGCGATGGGAACAGGACGCCGGTGGGCGTGTTGTCGCCGTTCGGGTCGAAGCACCCGTCGAACTCGTAGACCGGGTTGGGGACCTCGTCGCCCTTCTTGTCCGTGATGGTCTGGAACCCGACCAGCTTGCTCGGGCCGCCGGCGGTGTAGCAGCCGTTGCTGTGTACGTCGAGCTCGAACTTGCCGTAGCCCTCGAGGGGCATCGGGTTGTTGGGGTCGGTCCAGGAGACCAGGCAGTTCCAGTTGCTGCCGGGGCCGACGTCCGCCTCGACGGCACCGCCCTTGTCGCACATCGCCATGGCGTTCAGCGACTCGGGGGTGACACCCGTGTGGCCGAGCAGCTTGGCCTGGTCGGCGTAGAGGTTGGCGAACTCGACGGGCAGCGCCCGCTCGAGGCGGGCCCTGGTGACCGAGCTGCCACCGCCGCTGCCGGCGACCACTGCGCCACCGACGGCGACAACCACGGCGATCGCGAGCGCGACCGAGATGATGAAGCGGCGCATGTGGATCAACCTCCGGTGATGTCGCGACGACGCATGATGAGGAAGGCCGCCACGAGGCAGACCAGGCTCCAGCCGGCGCTGGTGACGATCGACTCGTGCAGGGGGCCGGTGAACCGTGGCGAGGCCATCAGGCCGTGCCAAGCCTCGAACGGCGTGGACAGCAGGTAGGGACGCAACGTCTCGATCCCGCCGAGGGCGCCGACCAGCTGCATGACCAGGCCGATGACCACCGGCGCCGCGATGCCGACGGCGGCGTTGCGCGACCAGACCGAGAACAGCATGGCCAGGCAGGTGAACCCGACCATTGGCAGGGCCATGCTCGCCCAGCTGGCGGAGACGAGCTCGAGCGCGGTCCGGGCGTGGATCGTCTGCCCGGACAGCCCGGTGAGCGGTTGGTGGCCCACGATCAACATGCTGGACGCGATCGTCGAGGCGGCCAGGAGCACCAGCGCGACGAGCGCGAAGGCGATCGCGACCAGGGCCTTGGCCCAGAAGAGCTTCGCGCGACCGGTCGACCTGGTGAGCACCGTCTTCCAGGTTCCGTGGTGGTCCTCGCTGGCGAAGATGTCGCCGGCCACGATCGCGGTGAGCAGGGGCAGCACCCACTGGGAAGCGACGCCGAGGACCAAGAGCGCCATCGCGAAGCCGTTCTCGGTCGCGAACCGCCCGAACAACGTGTCCTTCGGCGGCCGCGGCTGGGAGTGGACGACCACCACCACCGCGACGGGCGCGATGACCGCGCCGAGCAGCAGCGCCTTGGTCCGCAGCTGGAAGCGGAGCTTGCGTGCCTCCCAGCGGAGCGCGGCGGCGAACCCGGGTCGTGATGAGGCAGGTCGTGACGGCGTGGTTGCGGCGTCGGTGCGCACCGAGGTCGACGTCATCGTCCCGCACCCGCCTCAGGTCGCAATGACCTGGCCCGTGGGCGGACCACGTCCTCGGCATCGGCATCGGTGAGCATGAAGAACAGTGCCTCCAGAGGCGTCTGGGTGGGGGTGAACTCGAGCAGCTGCAGATCGGCGCGGACGAGGTCGGCGACGTACCTGGACAGCGCTTCGCGTGGACCGATGGCCACCAGCCCGCCCTCCGGGTCGGGCTCGACCGCGACGTTGGGGTGCCGGTCCCGAGCGATGTCCCGCGCCCGTACGTCGTCGCTCGTGCTGAGCAGGTGCCCCGGGTCGGGCGCCATCGCGCGCAGCTCGCCGATCGAGCCGTGGAAGGCGACCTTCCCGGTGGTCATGATCGTGACGTTGTCGCAGATCTCCTCGACCTCCTCCATGTGGTGGGAGGAGAGGAGAACGGTCAGGCCGCTGGCGGCCAGCCGCTTGACGAGCGCCCGCATGTCGCGGATGCCGGCCGGGTCGAGGCCGTTGGCGGGCTCGTCGAGCACCAGCAGCCGCGGCTCGCGCAGCAGGCTGGCCGCGACCCCGAGCCGCTGACGCATGCCGTAGGAGTAGCCGTCGACCTTGTCGTTCTCCCTACCCGTCAGGTCGACGACGTCGAGGACCTCGCCGATCCGGCTGCGGGGCACTCCGCCGTCGAGGAGCGCGAGCCCCTCGAGGTTCTGCTTGCCGGTCAGGTAGGGGTAGAACTTGGGACTCTCGATGAAGCCGGCCACGCCGTCGAGGACACCCACGCCGGAGTCGGCCCAGGTCCGGCCGAAGAGACGGACGCTGCCGGAGTCCGGTCTGATGAGGCCGAAGAGCATCCGCAGGAGAGTGGTCTTCCCGGCGCCGTTGGGGCCGAGGACGCCGTAGATCTCGCCCTGGGCCACCTGCAGGGAGAGGTGGTCGACCGCGACCAGCTGTCCGTATCTCTTGGTGACGTCGACCGCGTCGACCGCCAGCTCGGTGTGCATGTCTCCGGCCATGAGCGACACCGTAGGGAGGCGTGCATGAAGGGAACATGAAGCCGCTCAGTCCGCCTCCGCGGCCGGCAGGATGACCGAGATCGTCATGGCGTCGTCGTGGTGGCACCGGACCCCGGTCGGGGTGCCGCTCGACGCATGCTCTGCGCCGTGGCACAGCCGGAGCTCGCCGCCGGCGGCGATGACCAGCTGCTCGACGATCGAGAGTCCGAGTCCGGCGCCGGGTCGCGACCTGGCCTCGACGGCGCGGCTGAAGCGGCGGGTGGCCTGCACCAGGAGCTCTGGCGGCATCCCGGGGCCGCTGTCGGCCACCTCCAGGACGGCGTACCCGGAGGCCCGTCGGACCCGGACCGTGACCGGCGCCGCCCCGTGCATGAAGGCGTTGTTGAGCAGGTTGGTCACGATCCGTTCGATGACGTGCGGCTCGACGACCGCGGCGACGTGCAGGTCCGGGGCGACGAGCCTCACGTCGGTCGCGCGGTCCGGGTGAGCCGCCTGCCAGCCACGGACCACGGACTCCGCCGCGGTCACCACATCGGTCTCCACGGCGGCGTCCGGCGGTCGCTGGCTCAGGGCGAGGAGCTGTTCGGCAAGGTCGGCGAGCCGGGTGACGTCGACGGCGAGCTCGTCGAGTGCCTTCTCGTGCTCCTCGACGGTGCGTGGCCGGCGCCTGGTGAGCTGGATCCGGGAGCTGAGCAGGGTCAATGGGGTCCGGAGCTCGTGGCTGGCGTCGTTGACGAACTGCCGCTCCCGGTCGAGGGACTCCTCGAGCGCGCCGAGCATCTCGTTCAGGGTGTGTCCCAGCCGGGTGACCTCGTCGTCGCGGTCCTCCGGAACATCCAGCCGGAGATCGGACGCACCGGCGGAGATCTCGGCGGCGCGGCGTCGGTAGCGCTCGACGGGTCGCAGCGCGAGCCTGGCCAGGAGGTCGCCGACGACCGAGGCGACGACCAGCGCTCCCAGGCCGGCGAGCGTCAGCTGGAGCAGGAGCTCGCGCAGCGCCTCGTCGCGGTGGTCGCGTCGTACGCCGACCAGCAGGTACGCCGCCTGGTCGGTGCCGCCCGGCAGCGCCGTCACGCGGATGCGGTACGGCTCGTCCGCGGCCGGCAGGAAGCTGCCGACGTCGAACGTGCGGAACCCGGAGTCGCCGACCTGGTCGAGCCGCGACTGCGAGATCAGCGACGTGCGCGGGGCAGGGCCGCCGGAGTCGACGACGTCGCCCGTGCGGTCGAGGACCTGCCATCCCGTGCCCGTGGCGTTGGCGGTGTCCGGGGAGGTCACGACTCCGTCGGTTCCGACCACGGGCTCGATCACTGCGGTCGCGGACCTGAGCTCGACGTCGAGGCCTCGGTCCAAGGCGTACTGGACCCGCCAGTAGACGAACGCCCCGGCGGCGGTGAGGAGGAGCAGCATGGCCACCGAGAACCCGGCGACCAGCCGCACCCGCAACGGGAGCCGTCTCACTCGTCGGCGCGGGCCGTTCACGAGGCGCCCGACCTGCCGCCCTGCTCGAGCCGGTAGCCCGCACCCCGGACGGTGGTGATGGTGGAGGTGCCGAAGGGTCGGTCGATCTTCCCTCGGATGTTCGCCAGGTAGACGTCGATGACGTTGCTGCGCAGGTCGGTCTCGCCGTCCCACACCTCGTCGAGGATGGTGTAGCGAGAGACGACCTTGCCGACGTTGGCTGCCAGCAGGCGGAGGATGTCGAACTCACGGGTGGACAGCTCGATCTCGGTCCCCGCGCGTTGGACCTTCCGTGACCCCACGTCGATGACGAGGTCGTCGACCTCGATCACGTCCTGGTCGTCGTAGGCCGAGCGGCGGCGCAGCGCCCGCAGCCGGGCCAACAGCTCGTCGAGGTCGAAGGGCTTGGGCAGGTAGTCGTCGGCGCCGGCGTCGAGGCCGTGGATGCGGTCGCGGACGCTGCCCCGGGCGGTGAGCATGAGCACCGGGGTGGTGACGCCGACGTCGCGGAGCTTGCGGCACACCGAGACTCCGTCGAGCTCGGGCAGCCCCCAGTCCAGGAGCAGGACGTCGTACGGGACCCCATCGGGCAGGGCGCGGCCGTACGCCGAGCGGCCGTCGTGGACGACCTCGACGTCCCAGCCGGCCTCGCTCAAGGACTGCTCGAGCAGGGCGGCCAGGCGGACGTCGTCCTCGGCGACGAGCACGCGCACGTCAGCTCGCCCGGAGGTTCAGCAGGTTCTTCACGTCGTCCACCTTGCACCGAGATCTCGCCTTTCATCGTTCCTTCATGTGTGACGGAGCCGCCGCCGACGTGCCGGGGTCGGCTCAGGCCAAACGTCACGGATGTGGACGTAGATCGACCGGATTCGGTCCTACTGTCCGGCCATGGACGTCATCAGCTGGTTGATGCAGGGCGACCCGGCGATCAGGTGGCAGGTGCTTCGGGACCTCAGCGGCGCCTCCGCAGACGAGGTGGAGGACGAGCGGGCGCGGGTCGAGACCGAAGGGTGGGGGGCACGGCTGATCGCGGTGCGCGACCCCGACGGGCAGTGGGAGGGGGGCGCGTGCTTTCCGAAGTGGGTGGCCGACCAGTGGCGAGCGGGCAACCCACCCGACTTCCGCAACGGCCAGCCGTGGACGTCCACGCTCCCCAGCCTGGCCACGCTGCGCGAGCTGGGCCTGGACCCGGCGTGCGACTCGGCCCGCGAGACCACCGCCCTGGTGGCGAAGAACTGTCGCTGGGAGCACGACGACCAGGCCTTCTTCGACGGCGAGGTCGAGGCATGCATCAACGGGCGCACCCTGGCGGCCGGCGCGTACTTCGGGGCCGACGTCGAGGCCTTGTGCTCGCGGCTGCTGGATGAGCAGCTCGGGGACGGCGGCTGGAACTGCGAGACCGAGCGGGGCTCCACCGTCTCGTCGTTCCACTCCACGATCTGCGTCCTCGAGGGGCTGTTGGAGTACGAGCGCGCGGGCGGCACCCTGCCGGTCTCGGAGGCTCGGGGACGGGGAGAGGAGTACCTCCTCGAGCGGCACCTGTTCCACAGCTTGCGGACCGGGGAGGTGATCCGAGAGTCGTGGCTACGGTTCGCGTGGCCCATGCAGTGGCACTACGACGTCCTGCGCGGCCTGGACTACTTCTGGACCGTCGGCGGTCAGGCGGACGAGCGGCTCGCCGAAGCGATCGACCTGGTGCGCGGGAAGCAGACCCACGATGGTCGCTGGCAGATGGACCGGGTCTACGGCGGGCAGGTCCACTTCACCTTCGAGAGCGAGGGTGAAGCAAGCCGATGGAACACCCTGCGGGCCCTGCGGGTGCTGCGCTGGTACGACGCGGCGAGGGACTGAGCCGTCCGCGAACCCTCCTGGTCCGGTGTCCACCAGCCCCGCGGCACTAGAATCTCCTGTCCGCCGCAGCGAAGGGAGGGCGCTGCAACCGGACGACTACCAGTGAGGGCACGGAGAGATGCGCGGCTTGGGCGTGGCGATGGCAGGGGCCGTCGTCGCCGGGCTGCTCACCGCGGGCGCCGCCGCGACCGCGACCCCGGTGACCGCGCCGACGTTGACCCAGGCCAGCAACGACGCGATCCCGACCAACAACACCGGCACCACCATTCAGAACGTCACGCAGGTCGAGACGGACACGTTCGCGTGGGGCTCCACGGTCGTGGCTGCTTTCCAGGTCGGCCGCACCTCCGCAGGGTTCGGGGCCGCGGCCATCGGCTGGTCGACGTCGACCGACAGCGGGCAGAGCTGGAGCCACGGGCTGCTCCCCGGGCTGACCACGAGCTCGCCCAACCCGGACCCGGCGAACTACCCGCTCGTGGTCAACCAGAGCGTCGCCTACGACGCCCGTGACGGTGAGTGGCTCATCCCGTCGGTGACCTACCTGGCGTCCGGGAGCGGGTTCCACGAGAAAGCACTGCTGGTGAACCGCTCGGCCAGCGGCACGTCTTGGAGCGCACCGATCACGGCGGTGAGCACGAACGTCGACAAGGCGTGGGGCGTCTGCGACAACACCTCCACCAGCCCGTTCTACGGCCGGTGCTACGTCGCCTACTCCCAGCTCGACAGCGCCGACGCGCTCGCGGTGGTCACCAGCGCCGACGCAGGTGCGACCTGGTCGCCCCCGGTCTTGGTCCCCGACGGCGTCGGTGGCAACGCCACCGGCTACAACGTCAACCCCGTGGTCCGTCCCGACGGCACTGTGGTGGTGGTGGCCACCGACGTCAACAACGGGCTCGCCGGCTCCAAGCTGCTGTCGTTCACCTCGACGGACGGTGGCGCCACCTGGAGCCAACCCATTCCCTTCGCCACCGTCCAGCGGCACGAGGTCACGGGCGTCCGCGCACTGAACAAGCCGACGGCCGACGTCGACGCGGCCGGCCAGGTCACCGCGGTGTGGTCCGACTGCCGGTTCGCGGCCGCGTGCGCCACCAACGACCTGGTGATGTCCACCTCGCCCGACGGCACAACGTGGACCCAGCCGCGCCAGCTGCCCCTGCAGCCGACATCCGGCGACGCGGACCAGTTCGACCCCGGCGTCGCGGTCGCGCCCGGCACCTCCGGCTCGACCGCGCAGGTCTCCGTCGTCTACTACACGTTCACGTCCTGTGCGACGACACCACCATGCCTCGACGCCGACTACGCCACGTCCTACGACGGAGGCCAGACGTGGTCGTCGGCGTACCCGGTGAACCCCACGCCGATGCCGATCAGCTGGTTCGCCGCCAGCCCGCGAACCCACTGCCTCCCGGGCACCGTCGGCACGACCTGCCGGATGGTCGGCGACTACAACTCGGTCAGCTTCCTCGAGGGCGGGGCGGTGACGGTGCTGCCGCTGGCGGCCTCGGCCCCCGTGGGTGGGACCTTCGACGAGACCGAGTGGGGCCTCGCGCTACCCCCTGGCTTCCTGCGTCCTCCAGACCCGTCCCCGGGTCCCCCGCCACCGGCGGTTCCAGACACCACGATCACCCGGCACCCCAAAGCGAAGGTCAGCACCCACAAGCGCAGGGCGAAGGTGACCTTCGCCTTCAGGTCCAGCCTCACCGGCGCGGGCTTCGAGTGCCGACGAGACGCTGGCGTCTGGAAGCCTTGCGAGTCAGCAGTCACCTACAAGGCACGCAAGGGCCGTCACACCTTCGCTGTGCGAGCCACCAACGCCGGTCTGGTCGACCCGACCCCAGCGCGGTTTGCCTTCAGGGTGCGCACGCTCAAGTCGGACCACTGATATCGGGGGTCAGGCCCTGCGGGTGCTCCGCTGGTACGACGCGGCGAGGGACTGACCCGTTCGCGTGCTCTCAGACTCGAAACAGGGCCACCAGCAGCGCGAGGCCCGGCACGAGCCACAACATGACAAGCGCCGCCACATCCGAACCGTTCAGCTTGGCCGGGTTGACGGCCTTGACCGCGCCATACAGCTCATCGACGTGCAAAGGTGCGCCGCGCCGCTCCGTGTAGCTGCTCATTCGCTCTCCTCGGATCTGCTTGGTCAGGTCGCCGTGCGTCGCTAACGCCTACGTACCCCGCAACAGGGGTCGCCAACCGAGCCAGCCGGAGACAGCCGTCGAACCGGTCCAGCGGTTGGTCTCCGTCGCAGTCGCGCTAGGTGGTCGAGGCGGGTCCGGGCCGTCCGCGTGTGGAGTCGGCTTCGGGGACGGTCCTAGACTGCTCTGAGTGAGCGCGCCCAAGTCTCGAGAGCTTCGGCGATCACGAGGCTTGTCAGTGGGTCGGCTCCTGGTGTTGCTCGCATCGCTCGCCGGCCTCTTCGCCATGCACGGCATGTCCGATCACGGCACGGCCGGACCGGGCGATCTGGTGTCTACGCACGCCGCCCAGTTGTCGATGCCGATGTCCGTCGCCGCGCCTGACCTGGCGCCGACCCTTGCCGGACCTGCGGTGCGGAGCGACTCGCCGCACACGCCGATGGGGGGCCATGACATGGGCTTGGCAGGGCTGTGTCTCGCCGTGCTCGTCGTCGTGCTCATGCTCAGCTCTGCTCTCCAGACCCGACTCAGATACGCGTTGCTCACCGGAGCGACTGCGTGGTCGGCACCCAACGCCGGCGTCGCTCGAGCTCGGGCGCCCAGCCCACCGGACCTGTTCGCTCTCTCCATCCAGCGCTGCTGACAGGCGTGAGGCCCGGGCATGCCGCGACAAGCGGCTGTCCCGGTGCCTCAGCCTGCCCGCACCCGTCTTCATTCCAGAGAGAGCTCTCACCTATGTTGCGACCACGTCGCGCGCGACAGCGCGCCATTGCCACCCTGACTGCGGTTGCCCTCGGCTTCGGCCTGGCAGCTTGCGGCGACGACTCCGACAGCACCAACAACGCTTCCCAGCTGCAGACCGCGGCGAACGGGGACGTCTTCAACCAAGCGGACGTCGAGTTCGCCACCGACATGATCCCCCACCACGCCCAGGCGATCGAGATGGTCACGTTGACCGACGAGCGAACGCTGGATCCGGCCGTGGAGGAGCTCGCGAACCAGATCCGGGACGCCCAGGTCCCCGAAGTCGAGACGATGACCGACTGGCTGACCTCATGGGGGAAGGCGGTCCCCGAGACGTCGATCGACCACGCGAACGCCGGCCACGACATGGGCGACATGCCTTCAATGGACGGCGGCATGCCCGGAATGATGAGCGCAGACGACATCGAAGGACTGCGGAACGCGTCCGACGAGGAGTTTCAGGACATGTGGCTCGAGATGATGATCGAGCATCACGAGGGCGCCATCGAGATGGCCAAGACCGAACAGGCCGACGGGAAGTACCCGGACGCCGTCTCGCTCGCCAAGTCCATCGAGAGCTCGCAGAGCGCTGAGATCGACCAGATCAGACAGCTGCTCGACAGCTGACTGGAGCGCGCGTGGGGTGGCCGCTTCACCACGGAGCGGCCACCTCCCCGCTCGACCCAGGAGTGTCTAATACCATAGGGGGGTATGGTAGACGTGGATACCAGTGGGGGGTATGGTCCATTTGTGGGACCGCAACCAGGAAGGCTGACGATGACCCGTTCGAGCGCACATCAGGACCAGGAGCGTCCGTCTGCGGTGGGCCACGCGCACGGCTACCTCGCGGCCGACCGCAAGGACGAGTTCCTCAAGCGGCTGCGCCGCATCGAGGGACAGGCGCGTGGGTTGCAGCGGATGGTCGAGGACGAGAAGTACTGCATCGACATCCTCACCCAGGTATCGGCCATGACGAAGGCGCTGCAGTCGGTGGCCCTCGGGCTGCTCGATGAGCACTTGGCCCATTGCGTGGTCGATGCGGCACGAGCCGGAGGCCCTGAAGCCGACCAGAAGGTGCAGGAGGCATCTCAGGCCATCGCCCGCCTCGTGCGGTCGTGACCACTACAACCGGAGCTAGTGAGGCGAACATGAGTCACCACATCCACGACGGCGTCGCGCAGGCGAACCAGGGGAACCTGGTCAAGGACCCGGTCTGCGGCATGGACGTCGACCCCCAGACCACGGCGTACCGCTCGGACCACGCCGGGCGCACGTACTACTTCTGCTCAGAGCACTGCCGGGCCAAGTTCCAGGCGGACCCGGACTCCTACCTGCGGCCGGTGGCAGCGGCCACGTCGTCGATGTCGGAGGAGGTCACAGAGTGGACCTGCCCGATGCATCCGGAGATCCGTCGGCCGGGTCCGGGCGCATGCCCGATCTGCGGCATGGCGCTCGAACCCGTCACCGTCACCGCCGACTCCGGACCGAGCCCCGAACTGACCGACATGACCCGCCGGCTCTGGATCGGCCTGGCACTCGCCGTCCCAGTTCTGTTGCTGGCGATGGGCGGGGAGCTCTTCTCGTCCATGGACGACGTCATCTCCGAGCGCGCGTCGACCTGGGTGCAGCTCGTGCTTGCGACACCGGTCGTCCTGTGGGCCGGATGGCCCTTCTTCGTGCGCGGCTGGACCTCGGTGCGAACCATGAAGCTCAACATGTTCACCCTGATCGCCATGGGCACGGGCGTTGCCTGGTTGTTCTCGGTGGTCGCGACGGTGGCGCCGGGCATCTTCCCGGACTCGTTCCGCAGCATGGGCGGGACGGTCGAGGTGTACTTCGAGGCGGCAGCCGTCATCACCGTCCTGGTGCTGCTCGGGCAGGTCCTGGAGCTACGGGCCCGCGAGCAGACCTCGGGCGCTATCAAGGCGTTGCTGGACCTGACCCCGAAGACAGCGCATCGAGTGGGTGCCGATGGCTCCGAGGAAGAGGTCACTCTCGACCTGGTGCAGCTCGGCGACCGGCTGCGGGTCCGGCCGGGGGAGCAGGTGCCTGTCGACGGCAGTGTCGAGGATGGGCGCTCCTCCCTGGATGAGTCCATGGTGACCGGCGAGTCGATGCCGGTCACGAAGACGGCCGGTGATGTCGTGATCGGCGGCACGCTCAACCAGACAGGTTCGCTGATCATGCGGGCCGAGAAGGTCGGGCGCGACACGATGTTGTCGCGCATCGTGCAGATGGTGGCCGAGGCCCAGCGCTCCCGGGCGCCGATCCAGCGGATGGCCGACCGGGTGTCGGCATGGTTCGTGCCGGCCGTGATCGGCGTTGCCCTCCTCGCGGCGATCGTCTGGGCCTTGGCCGGGCCGGAGCCACGACTCGCACATGCCCTGATCGTGGCCGTGGCGGTGCTGATCATCGCCTGCCCCTGTGCCCTGGGCCTCGCAACCCCGGTCTCGATCATGGTCGGCGTCGGTCGGGGGGCGCGGCTCGGCGTGCTGATCAAGAATGCCGAGGCGCTGGAGCGGATGGAGAAGGTCGACACGCTGGTCGTGGACAAGACCGGCACCCTGACGGAGGGCAAGCCGTCGGTCACCCAGATCGTGCCCGCCCCAGGCTTCGCAACGGACGAGGTCCTGAGACTTGCTGCCGGGGTGGAGCGGGCTTCCGAGCACCCCCTGGCTCAGGCCGTGGTGGCGGCCGCTGAGCGCGAGGGTGTCCTCATCCCGGCCGTGACCGACTTCGACTCCGCGACGGGCAAGGGAGCTCTCGGGACGGTCGACGGCCGTCGCGTCGTACTGGGCAGTGCCACGTTCATGGCCGGACATGGCCTGGAGACCGCCACCCTCGTCGAGGAGGCCGACCGACTCCGCGGCGACGGCGCCACGGTCATCTTTGTGGCCGTGGACGAGCGGGTCGCCGGCGTCGTCGCGATCGCCGATCAGGTCAAGGAGTCCACAGCGGCGGCTTTGACAGCACTGCGGGAGGAGGGCATCGACGTCGTGATGCTCACGGGGGACAACAGGGTGACGGCAGAGGCGGTCGCTCGCACGCTGGGCATCGACCGGGTCGAGGCAGAGGTTCTTCCTGACCACAAGAGCGACGTCGTCAAGCGGCTGCGGGATGAGGGCCGCGTGGTGGCGATGGCCGGTGACGGCGTCAACGACGCACCGGCCCTGGCCGCGGCCGACGTGGGTCTGGCCATGAGCTCGGGCACGGACGTCGCCATGGAGAGCGCGGGGGTCACCCTGCTTCGTGGCGATCTGACCGGCATCGTGCGTGCTCGACAGCTCTCGCAGGCGACGATGTCCAACATCCGGCAGAACCTGGTGTTCGCCTTCGTCTACAACGCCGCCGGCATCCCGATCGCGGCCGGTGTGCTCTACCCGGCGTTCGGGTTGCTGTTGTCCCCGATGATCGCGGCGGCGGCGATGGCGCTGTCTTCGGTGAGCGTGATCACCAACGCGCTCCGGTTGCGAACCAGGCACCTCTGATGCCGTCCATGTCCGCAGTCGAGCGGTCGTTCTGCCGAAGCTCCCTGTGGGGTGGCTTCGCGAGGAGGGTCGTCCTGCCGTGGGCCCTACAGGGGGTCAGGCCAGTGGGAGAGCTGCTGGAGATGGGGAGCGGAAGTGGCGCGATGGCCGCCGGCACCGCACAGACCTTCCCTGACCTGAGGTTGGTGGTGGCCGACATCGATCCAGCCATGGTGCGTGCGGCCCGGCAAGTGCTTCGCGGCCACCACCAGGTCACCGTGGCGGAGGCCGACGTCACCGATCTGCCTTTCGAGAGTGGCCGCTTCGATGTCGTTGCCAGCTACCTGATGCTGCATCACGTGATCGAGTGGCGCCGTGCGCTGGCCGAGGCCCTCCGCGTGCTGAAGCCCGGCGGGACCTTCGTCGGCTACGACCTCGAGCACACCCGGGCCGCGGAATGGATACACATCGTGGATCGCTCGCCATACCGGCTGATCGAGCACGACGACCTCGCGCAGGGGCTGGTGGAGGTGGGCTTCGACCGGGTCCGCGTCACGCATGGGCTGGGTGGCCTCTTGACCAGGTTCGTCGGGCAGCGGCCCGACTAGCTCAGGGACTGTCATCACGAGCCGTCGTCGACGTGAAGGCGATCGACCTGCTATCTGCGTGAGGCGTCGTGGTGTTCCTGGAGGTCTGGTCGCGGGTCTTGCCGTTCGCGTCGTCAACCTCGACCCAGGACACGACGCCTGGACCGTGGGTGACGAGCCGTGCGTCATGGTGGACACGGGGGTCGCGGCGTACGCCAAGCCCGAGTAGCGCCGGGCAGGCTGCGCGCTCAGCGCTGCAGCCCGACCACGCACCAGCCGAGCCCGCGCCAGCGGTAGGTCGCGCGCAGCCCTGAGTCGGCGAGGACCTGCAGCATCCCGGCGGGTGGGTGGACGAAGGCGCGGAAGCTCTCACCCCTCAGCCGTCGCCAGGTGTTGTCCCACTGGATCACCGTCCGGGACCCCAGGTTCTGGGGAGGGTGGCTGAACACCAGCAGGCGGTCGGCCTTGCCGGCCGCCGCCCCGAGCAACCGTGCGTAGTCCGGGTAGCAGCACACCACGCGGTGGAGCACGACGACGTCGGCCGCCTCCACCGCGTCCGGCGCCTGCGCGATGTCGAGGAACCGACGTGCGACCCGGTCCCGCAGGCCGGAGCGCTCCAGAAGGGCGATCGCCTCAGGCTCGTAGCTCGTCGATATCTCGAGGTTGGTCACTCGCGCAGCGCCCTGTCGCAACAGCTCGACCTGGATGTCTCCCACGCCGCCGCCGATCTCCAGGACGGTCGCATCGGTGATCCCGCGTTCGGTGAGGAACTCCACGATCGCGCGTGCCGACCGGGTCAGCCCTCGTCGTCGGTAGCGACGGGCGAGGCGGCGGGCGAACCGGTCGCTGAACGTGACGCTGTAGCCCTCGGGTTCGCAGCAGTCGCCCATGCCTGAGTATGAGCCGGTCCACCGGGGTACGCCACGGCTCGCCGTTGCGGCGGCCATCTTCCGCCGCGGTCACGTCGACGCCGCGGCCACGCCCATCGGCGTTCCCGGGACTCACCCGCACGAGCCGCGGCACCCCGCGGCCAGCCAGGCCATCGCGGCCGGCGCCGACGTCAAGGTCGTGCAGCAGCTGTTCGGCCCCGCCTTCGTGACGATGACGATGGACGTCTACGGCCACCTGTTCGAGAGCCGGCTCGACGAGGTCGCCGACGCTCTCGACCGGGCGCGAGCGCAGTCGGAGGTCGACGAGGACCAGTGGACAACCGCGGCCGAGGGGGGCCAGGTTCCGTGTCCCAGCGAGAGACTTCGCGGTGAGTTGCCGGCGTCCCGCTCGCGACGAGGCAGGGGCGGACCAGCGGCTACACGCTCGACCGCTCCATGAGCCTGCCGCCGGTCAACTTCGCGCCGCGCGCGGCGGCGGCCGTCGCCGTGGCGCTGAGTCGCAGCGAGCACCTGCTGTTCGCTCGCGAGGCCGCAGCGCCATGCAGAAGATCATGGCCGCCATGCCCGAGCGGGTCCTCGAGGAGTGTCCGGCTGGCCGGGAAGTGCCTGGCGTCCTACAACGACAAGGGCTGCTGTCTGGTGGTGAAGCTGCCGTGCGAGCGCGACGCCGAGCTCGTCGACCAGGGACGTGGCGACCCGTTCGCCCCGGCCGGCAAGGTTTCCGCGAGTGGGTGACGATCCCCTCCGGCGATGGAGAGCTGTGGCAGCAGGTGCTCGCCGAGGCCGTGGAGTTCGCCAGGCAGGGGCTGGCCGACTAGAGACCGGGAACCGTGCGCGGTCTACGACGTCATGCGGCCCTGGCTCGCAGTAGGGTCGCGGAAGTCGGTGCGTAGGAGGTTCTCGATCTCGATGTCCAGCTCACCGGCTCGATGCGCGGAGGTCATCGGGGTCCTCGCCGCGGCGACCGATCTGGGGCTCGGGCTGCCGACCGAGCACGCCGTCCGCACAGCGGTGCTGGCTGTCGAGCTCGGTCGCCGGGCCGGCCTTGCCCAAGAGGAGCTCGGCGAGGTTTATTACCTGACCCTGTTGCGGATGCTCGGCTGCACCGTGGCATCGGACTACCACGCCCGCATCTTCGGCGACGAAGTCGCCTTCGGACGCGACACCCAGCACCTCGACTACGGCGACCAGGCGGCGTTCGGGCGGTGGGTGTCGACGCAGTTCGCGGCCCAGGAGCCTCCCGATGTCCGCGAGCAGAGGCTGGAGCGGTTGTTCAGCTATACGCCCGAGCGACGTCGGTCCAACCTGCTCGGCCATTGTGAGGTGGCCCAGATGCTCGCCACCCGGCTCGGCATGCCACCCTCCGTGGTCGAGGGCGTGGCCCTGGCTTTCGAGCGCTGGGACGGGACGGGTGCGCCGTACGGCGTGGGTGGGGTGGACCTGCCCGTCGGCGTGCGGATCATGACGCTGTGCAACGAGATCGAGGTTCACTACCGGCTCGGCGGGGCCGAGGCGGCTGGTCGGATGGTTGCCGAGCGCTCTGGCGGGGCTTTCGACCCAGACCTGGTCGAGCTCTTCACTGCTCATCGCGACGAGATCCTGGCTCGGATCGAGGGGTCGGCCGTGTGGGCGAACCTCCTGGACGCGGAGCCGGGTCCACCCCGGGTGCTGTCCGAAGACGAGCTAGCCCAAGCGGCGTCGGTGATAGGCGACTTCGGTGATCTGAAGTCCAGGTACTTCGCAGGACAGAACGCCCAGGTCGCGACTCTGGCCACGCACGCTGCGGAGGTGTACGGACTCGAGGAGCAGCATCGATCGAGCCTTCGACTGGCCGGGCATGCCCACGACCTGGGACGGGTGGGCGTCACTACCGCGATATGGGACCGACAGTCACCTTTGAGCGACTCGGACTGGGAGCAGATCCGGCTGCATCCGTACTACTCCGAGCGCCTCCTCATCAGGGCCGCCTGCACCCACGACGCCGGTGTGCTGGCCGGGCTGCATCACGAGCGCTGCGACGGGTCCGGCTACCACCGCGGGGTCGGCCGGGCTGCCCTGTCGCCGGCTGCGCGGCTGTTGGCTGCCGCGCACGCTCATGTGGTCGCGCGCCAAGCCCGTCCGCACCGTTCGGGGCTGGACGAGGAGGCCGCCGGGGCGGCCCTGCGGAGGCTCGCCGAGGAGGACCGGCTCGAGGCCAGGGCAGTCGATGCGGTGTTGCGGGCCGCGGGTGACCGAGGCCCACGGGTCCGGCGCCGCTGGCCGGCCGGGTTGACCGACCGTGAGGTCGACGTGCTGCGGCAGGTGGCGATCGGCCGCTCGATGCAGGAGGCGGCGGCGGAGCTGGGCATCTCGGCGAAGACCGTGGACTTCCACCTGCAGAACGTCTACGCCAAGACCGGTGTGGGGACCCGGGCCGCCGCGACGCTGTTCGCCGTCCAATCCGAGCTGATCGAGCCGTGAAGAAACCCGGGAGAACTCCCGGTCCCTTGTGTGCCCCTGGCCCCTAGCGTCGAGGGGATGCCGATGATCGAGTCGGCGACGAGACAAGGGAGCAGTCAATGTCGGACGCGCGACGCCTCGCCGAGGCACACTACCGGGAGATGAACGAGAAGGACTTCTCCGCAGCGGGGGACATCTTCAGCCCCGACGTCGAGACCATCGAGCCGGGCTCAGGGAGCCTCGTAGGCCTGGAGGCCTGCGTTGCGCACAGCCAGGCATTCGCGAGCGCCTTCCCGGACGTCCGTATGGAGGTCGTCTCGGTTACCGAGGACCATGACAGGGTCGTGCTGGAGAGCGTGATGGCCGGCACCAACACCGGACCCCTCCAGACCCCACAAGGCGAGCTTCCGCCCACCGGGAAGTCCGTGCGACTTGACCTGTGCGATGTCTACGAGGCGGAGGCCGGCCGTATCCGGCGGCACCGCATCTACTACGACCAGATGGGTTTCCTGGCCCAGCTGGGCATGGCACCCGGAGCCTGAAACCTCTATGGCTGTCTTCACCGGCAACGGCCGACGGGTCAGGGCTTCGGTGGTGACTCGCAGAACTCCTTGAAGTTGGCCATCTGCCGGGGGAGTCCTTCCGCACTGCGCGCGGTCGGAGCGTCGATGCTGACGTCCACGGACACGATCATCGGCACAAACTACGTCCGGGGGCGCCGTGAGAGGAGAATCTCTACATGACCGTCGACGTCCGGGTGGAGACGACAATCGAACGTCCTGTCGCGGACGTCGCGGCGTTCGCCGGCGACCCGACGAACGCAGCCGAGTGGTACGCCAACATCGAGTCGGTGGGCTGGCAGACGCCTCCCCCCGTCACTGTGGGCTCCCGGATGGACTTCGTCGCACACTTCCTCGGAAGACGCCTGGCCTACACCTACGAAGTGGTCGAGCTTGAGCCCGAACGCCGGCTGGTGATGCGCACTGCCAACGGTCCCTTCCCGATGGAGACCACCTACACATGGGAAGGGATACGTGAGGGGCAGACGCGGATGACCCTTCGCAACAAAGGCAACCCGTCGGGCTTCTCCCGAGTCGCCGCTCCGATGATGGAGCGCGCGATGAGGCGGGCCACGAGCAAGGACCTGGCCCGCCTCAAGGCAATCCTCGAAGCGACGTGACCGCAGTCAGGGTCGAGGGTTCCGGCCGAGGAAGGCGACAAGTAGCTCACCCTGCGATGCGTCGCTCGGAGGAGGCAGGGCTGCTTTGAAGGGCATTCCCGGCCCGCGCATGCCGTCGTCGATGGCGCTCTCGCCGAACGCCAACGCTGACGCGGCAAGCTCTGATGGGATGTCGGCGGGTTGTTCGGTCGCGGTGGCCAGGTCCCAGCCGTGCGTCAGGGCGTCCATCAGGGCGAGGCCTAGGGCAACTGATCCGGGCACAGTACCGATCTGCAGCTCCGTCAGGCGTTCGCCCACATCGTCGGCGAGGGTGGCCTCGACGAGCGCCGCGCTGGCTCCGCCATACGCCGCGCCGGGGTCTGAGCCGACGAGGTCGGCGGGGTCGGCGGTCGGCACTGGGTCGCCGCGGAGAGCGCCCGCCGCCGCGCCAGCCTCGCTCTGGTGTCGGAGCCGATGCGGGTGGACAGTTGGGTATGCCCAGGTCATCCGAGAGCGTGGTGGTCGACAGGCCCCCGGGCGAGGTGTTCGCTTTCGTGGCCGATCTTCGCAATGAGCCGCAGTGGCACGTCGACATCACGTCCGTGCCGCCGGACACGGACCCGGTGCCAGTTGTCGGCAAGTCCTACGACGTGAAGTTCACGCCGTTCATGGGCCGGACCGACGGCACATTCACAGCCGAGGAGGTGATCTCGGGTTCGAAGATCGTCTACCGGGCGGAGTTGGCTGGGATCAGGCCACAGATCACCTACGTGGTCGAGGCTGTCGACGGTGGTGCCCGCTTCACCCGCGCGGTGGACCTTCGACTGACCGGGGCGCTCCGGCTGATGACGCCGGTGATGGCGCTGATGGTGCCCCGCCGCAACAAGGTCTTCGTGCAGAACCTCAAACGGGTGGTCGAGAGCCGCTGATCGGGACGATCGACCAGCTGCAGACCCTGCTCGAGCTCTTCGCGGCGATCTACAACCACCAGCGCGGGTCCGGGTGTCGCCGATGTCTTGAGATATCACAGGGCGCCCCCGGCAGGATTCGAACCTGCGCTCCCGCCTCCGGAGCCCGAGAAAACGGTCCAGGGACGTCGCCGAACATGGACGTTTCTGCAGGTCAGGGCGACATTTCAGAGTTGCTCGTCGTGGGTTGCCCATGGTCATTCGTGGCTCTCATGTTGCCCCAGCGTTGCCCGAGCCTCGGAACAACGAGGCCCCGCCCTGGCGAGCGACACCGGGTTCCGGTTCGCGTTGCGGTTGTCCCGGCTGCGGTTCTGGTGAGTGCGGGGAGACCAACTCTCCACGGTCTCCTGAGTGTTTCTGGCTGACCTGGGTCACGGAGCATGACCCGACCGGACTAGTGCATGGCAGCCCCTCGGGTGGTCGGAAAGACCTCTTGGCATCGACGGGCCCAAAACGCCGCGGGCGTCCCGGTGTCCGGGTTACCTTGCTGCCCGCAGTGTGACTGCTGTGACGGAAAGGTACGGGGAGATGAGCGTTCGGAAGCGGGGTGGCGCGCTCGCGCGCGCCGTCTCAGCACCCGAAGTGTTCCCCGTCCAGACCGGCTTGATCGAGCGCGTGACTCCGGTCGCGCCCGCCGCGTTCTTCCTCCGCGTCGCCAAGGCTCATCCCCCACCTCCCCCTGGCGGAGCCGCTCCTCTGCGGTCTCGGCACCGATAGACAGGCACGTCATTGACTCCCTCCCCCCATGAGACGTCCCGCAAGGCGATGACACCTCGGCGTGCGCTGCGCGGCTGGCGCTACCCGCTGGTGGCCTCGGTCGTCTCCGCCGTCCTGGTGGTCAGCTCGTTGACCTTCCAGGCGGCCGCCGACGACCAGGTGCCCGCCACACCGAGCACCTCCGCGGACCCGAGCGCCAGCGTCGCCGCCGGCACCACCGACACGCCGTCAGCGAGCGTGCCGACGGACGAGCCGCCCGCCGTTGCTCCGGCGGAGGAGGCGACCACCGCTCCCGCCGAGGCCCCCACCAGCGAGGCCTTCGCCAGCGACCAGCCCTCGCCGGGAGCCGACGACGAAGCGCCGTCGAGCGACGCGCCCGCCTCTGAGTTGATGCGTCCTCATAGTGCGCAAGTCGGTCCGTCGGTCCGGGCGAACGCCGCGGCAGCCGCACCGGCAGGTCCGAGCGGCTGCGGCTACGGCGTCGGCGGCCAGTACGCCGCCACGATCTGCTGGCTGGACATGAGCAGCTACGACGACGTGCAGGCCCGGACCGCGGCCGGGCAGGACATGACGGTGACCCTGGCCGGGGGCTACACCCTCACCTTCAACGTCAAGACCAGTGTCGTGCCGGGGAACGGCGACGCCGCCGTCGCGCCGGTGACGACGCCGATCGAGAAGGACCCGATCACGGGCAACTCGCGGTTCGCCTTCGGCTCCGACGCGTACCGCAACATCCCGGGCAAGCCGTCGCTCTACAGCCAGCCCGCAACCGGCCAAAAGGGCCTGGACGTCACCCTCAGCAACATCAGCCTCAAGGACTCCGTCGGGGGCGTGGTCACGTCGTTCGCGTTTGTGGCCACCGACACGGAGGACAACATCGGCGGCGAGAGCCTGCGCTGGACGTCGGACAAGCCCCTCAGCCTGCTCGAAGCGCTGTCGACCAGCACCGACAAGGGCTGCCAGCCGGCCGGTATCACCGGTCTCGGCACGACCACGGTGAACTGCACCGGCGTCGGTGCTCCCAGCAGCCTGGCCGACAAGTCTCGCTCGATCCTGGTGTCGGCCGACGCCCCGAGCACGTTCGCTCTCAGGTGGATCACCTGCTGCCAGTCCGGCATCGCCTTCGGCGTCCAGACCTCCTCCATCGAGGTCGACAAGCTTGTCGACGGCCGCGCGGACCGTACCGACTCGTTCGACGTCGCCCTGACCTCGCCCAGCGGCAGCACGCTGGCGACCGCGACCACCGGGACCGCCAACACCGTCACCACCGGCCCGGTCGTGGTCATCCCGCCGAACAACAACGCCCCGTTCACGCTGACCGACGCGATCACACCCGGGTCGGGCACCAACCTGGCCGCCTACTCCCACCTATGGAGCTGCACGCGCAACGGCGCCCCGGACCCATCGCTCCCATCCGGTGAGCACACCTCGATCAGCGTCCCCGCGGGCGTGGGCGACCAGGTCGTGTGCACCGTCACCAACCGGTCGCTGACCTTCGACGGCGGCGACGCGCCGGCGTCGTTCGGCACCACGCTCGCCGGCAACGGTCCACGGCACAGCATCCCCGACTACGACGCAACCAACCGGACCTCGAGCCTGATGCTCGGCGCGCACGTCGACGCTGAGGCGGACGGCGCACCCACGGCTGCCGCCACGGGCGACGACACCGCCGGGACCGACGACGAGGACGCGCTCACCTCTCTGACGATCGCGCCCGGGGCGACCACCGCGACAGCCACGGTGCCGGTGGTCAACAGCACCGGCTCGGCGGCAACGCTTTACGGGTGGGTCGACACCAACGGCAACGGCACCTTCCAGGCAGCTGAGGCCGCGACGGTCACGGTGCCGAACGGCGCCACCAGCGCAACGCTCAGCTGGACCGGACTGCCCGCCGCCGTCGACGGCTCCCAGCCGGTGGTCCGACTGCGGCTCACCACGGCCGCTCTCACCGACAATGTCGGCACCGCGTCCCTCGACGAGCGCTCGCAGGGTGCGGCTCCGGACGGTGAGGTGGAGGACTCCCTTGCCGTAGTGGCCACCGTCCTACCCGACGACTGCGCCAACCCGTTGGTCGAGACCTTCGGCGCCGGGACCGGTCGGGCCTCCCTGCCCGCCGGGCAGACGACCTACATCTACGCCGCAACTGGTGCGGTCCAGGACGGGTCCTACGCCCTGGTGCCGGGCATCGACACGTCATACGGCAGCTGGTGGCACACCGGCCCCGACCACACGCCCGGAGACACCAACGGACGGGCCATGCTCGTCAACGCCGACTTCGTCGCGGGCAAGTTCTTCTCGAAGTCCTTCACCGGCCTCCAGATCGGGAGCAGCTACGACTTCAGCGCCTGGATCACCAACGCGAACAACGCGCGCTCGACGATCCTGCCCGACGTGAAGTTCCGGGTGGTCGATCCCGGCACCGGAACCGTGCTGGCGACGCTCAACACCGGCAGCCTCCCGAACCGGACCAGCCTGGTCTGGACTCGCTACGGTCTGTCCTTCACCGCCACGCAGTCGACCGTCCGCCTCGAGCTCGTCAACAACGCGCCCGGTGGCGGCGGTAACGACCTAGCGCTCGACGACATCGCGATCGCCCCGACCTGCGAGTACGGCGACGCCCCCGACAGCTACGGCACCCGGCTGGCCTCGAACGGCCCGGTCCACGCGAAGGCGAGCGGCCTCCAGCTCGGCGCCTCCATCGACTACGAGGGTGACGGCCAGCCATCGCCCGGTGCTGACGGCGATGACATCGCGGGGGACGACGAGGACGGTGTCGGTCCGATGTCGGTGACCACGGGCAGCGCGCCGAGCACCGTGGTGACGGTCACCAACACGACGGCCACGCCGGCGACCTTGGCGGGCTGGGTGGACCTGGACAAGTCCGGGACCTTCGACGCCAACGAGCGAGCGACCGCCACGGTCCCGCCAGGGACCAACGGCGGCACCGTCACCCTGACCTGGTCGGGGGTGGTGACGACCTCGCAGGCGACGTACGCCCGCTTCCGGCTCTTCCCAGGGACGGTGACCAACCCGCTGCCCACCGGTGCGGCCACCGCCGGCGAGGTCGAGGACTACATCGTCACGACCCTCGTCCCCGCCCTGAAGGTCACCAAGACCTCCGACGCGACCGCCAGCAGCAAGCCAGGTGACGTCGTCCACTACACCGTCAAGCTCACCAACACCGGCTCCGGTGCATACACGGCCGGCAACCCAGCGCGGCTCGTCGACGACCTGACCGCCGTGCTCGACGACGCGACCTACGACAACGACGCGGCCGCCGACATGGGCGCCACGCCGAGCTACGCCGCACCGCGGGTCTCGTGGTCCGGTGCACTCGCCGCCGGCCAGACCGTGACGGTCACCTACTCGGTGACCCTGAAGGGTGGCGGGGACGGGCACGTGCGCAACGTCGCCTTCGCGCCCCCGGGCACCAACCCCAACCCCCCGACGCCGGACTGCACCAGCCCCGGTTCCGTGCCGTGCGCTGGCACCAGCTCGGAGCTGCCCAAGCTCACGATCACCAAGACCGCCAACCGCACCCAGCTGCCGTCGGTCGGCCAGACCATCGTCTACACCGTGACGGTCAAGAACACCGGCCTCGGTGACTTCACCGCCGCCCACCCGGCGACGTTCGGCGACGACCTGACCGCCGTGCTCGACGACGCCACTCTCACCCAGACCGACGTGACAGCGAGCCGGGGCACGGCGACGTTCACCTCGCCGAACCTGAGCTGGGCCGGGACGCTGCCAGCGGGCCAGACGGCGACGATCACCTACACGCTCACCTACACCGGTGCGGGGGACCAGCAGCTCGACAACGAGGCGTGCGTCCCGGCCGCCGAGGCCCAGGACCCCGCCGACATCTGTCGGACCGTCTCGGTGCCGGGCTCGGGGCTACGCCACCACAAGTCGGTGAACCCGGCGTCGGGGACCGCCGTGGACGTGGGCCAGGTGCTCACCTACACGCTGACCTTCCAGAACGTCGGGCCGGTCGACGCGACGGTCGACACCAGTGACGACCTGTCCGACGTCCTCGACGACGCCCAGCTCGTGGGCTCCCCGACGGCCGGGCCCGGGCTGACCGCGGCGGTTGCGGGCGGCGAGATCGACGTGACCGGCACCGTTCCAACCGGGCAGACCCGGACGGTGACCTACCAGGTCCAGGTGCGACCCTGGGCCGCCCAGGGCAACCACCTCCTCGGCAACGTGCTTGCCTGCGAGCCGGGTGAGCCGGCCGGCTGCGCGCCCGAGGTGACCACCAACCCGGTCCGGCACCTGACGATCTCCAAGACCTCCGACGCGACCGTGGACAGCAAGCCGGGCGACACCGTCACCTACACGGTCACGGCAACCAACGACGGCACGGGCGACTGGACCGCCACCGACCCGACCACGGTCGTCGACGACCTGACCGGGGTGCTGGACGACGCGACGTACGGCGCCGACGCCACCGCGAGCTCGGGCGCCGACCCGACCTACAGCGCCCCGCGCCTGACCTGGACCGGTGCGCTCGCGCACGGCGACAGCGTGACCATCACCTACACCGTGACCCTCACGGGCGGTGGCGACGGCTTGGTCCACAACCTCGCCTGGCAGCCGGGCCCAGCTGGCCCCGGCCCGACACCGGACTGCACGGCCACGCCGCTGCCGTGCGCCGAGCACGAGAGCGACCTGCCCAAGCTGACGGTCGACAAGACCTCGAACCGGACGAAGATCAACGCCGATGGTGACCAGATCACCTACACGGTCACGGTGAAGAACGTCGGGGCGGGCGACTACACCGCCGCGCATCCCGCGACCTTCAGCGACGACCTGTCCGGTGTCCTGGACGATGCCACCTTCGACGCCACCTCGATCACGGTGACCGCCGGCGCGGCCAGCCTCAACGGCACCTCGCTCGACTGGAGCGGCGTCCTGACCGCTGGCACCTCGGCGACGATCACCTACACGGTGACCTACGACAGCAGCCTGGGTGGCGACTTCGTCGTGGACAACAAGGCGTGCGTCCCGGCGAACGAGGCGAGCGACCCGACGGACCGCTGCGCCACGGTCAAGACCCCGGGCTCGGGGCTGCGGGAGAAGAAGAAGGTGAACCCGGCCTCCGGGACGCCGGTCTCCGAGGGTCAGGTGCTGACCTACACGCTGACCTTCCAGAATGTCGGCGCGGCGGCCGCGACGGTCGACAACACCGATGACCTGACCGGTGTCGTGGACGACGCGACGATCGTGGCGGGCTCGCTGGTCGCCGACGCCGGGTTGACCGCGACGCTCAACCCGGCCGGTGACCACCTCGCGATCACCGGGTCGGTGCCGGTGGGCACGACGCTGACCGTGACCTACCAGGTCACAGTCAACGCGTTCGCCGGCCAGGGCGACCACATGGTGGCTAACGCGCTCGGCTGCGAGCCGCTGGACGTCCCGTGCGTCCCGGCCACGACCAGCAACCCGGTGCGCCATCTGAAGGTCACCAAGACCTCCGACGCCACCGTCGACAGCAAGCCCGGTGACACGGTCTCCTACACCGTGCGCGTGCAGAACGACGGGGCGGGCGACTTCGTCGCGACCGACCCGGCCGTCCTGGTCGACGACCTGACGGACGTGCTCGACGATGCGACGTTCAACGGAGTCGTCAACGCGAGCGCCGGCCCACTGCCGACGTACGCCGCGCCACGGATCACCTGGTCCGGTCCGCTGGCCGCCGGCGCAGAGGTGCGGCTCACCTACGAGGTGGTTCTCAAGGGCGGCGGCGACGGTGTGGTCACGAACGTGGCCTGGCAGCCAGCGGACCCGAGCAACCCCGGTCCGACGCCGGACTGCACGAGCTCGCCGCAACCCTGTGGCACCACCAGCTCCGACCTCCCGAAGCTGACGATCGCGAAGGATGCGGACCGTAGCGACCTGCCGGCCACTGGCCAGACGATCACCTACACGGTCGTGGTGACCAACCAGGGTCCGGGCGACTACACGCCCGCCCACCCGGCGACCTTCTCCGACGACCTCTCCGACGTGCTCGACGACGCGACCGTGGTCGGCACACCCAACGCCACGACAGGCTCCGCGTCGGTCAGCGGGAACACGCTGTCGTGGAGCGGGGTGCTGGCGGCGACCCAGTCGGCCGCCATCACCTACACCTTCACCTACCGGGCCACCGGCGACCACGTGCTCGACAACACCGCGTGCATCCCGGCGGCGGAGGCGCAGGTGCCGGCCGCGAACTGCGACGGTGTCTCGGTGCCGGGCTCGGGGCTGGTGCACAGCAAGTCGGTGAGCCCGGTCTCGGGAACGCCTGTCGAGGTGGGTCAGGTGCTGACCTACACGCTCACCTTCGACAACACCAACGGTGTGGCGCCGGCGACGGTGGACACCAGCGACGACCTGTCCGCCGTGCTCGACGACGCCACCCTCGACCCGGCCTCGGTCACCTCGGGTGCCGGTCTGACGGCGACCCCGGCAGGGACCGACCTGCAGGTGACGGGCACCGTGCCCGCCGGTGCGACCCGGACGGTGACCTATCAGGTGACGGTCAAGCCGTTCGCCCAGCAGGGCGACCACAGCATCACCAACGCGCTGGCCTGCGAGCCGGGTGACCCGAGCCCCTGCGCGCCCGCGACCACCACCAACCCCGTCCGCCACGTCGTCCTGACCAAGGTCAAGACCTCGCCGGTCGCCCCGGACACCGGCGACCAGGTGGCCTATGCCCTCACCGTCCACAACGACGGCATGGGCGACTGGACCGCGGGCGACCCCGCCTCGGTGACCGACGACCTCACCGACGTCCTGGACGACGCGAGCTGGGACGGCGCCGCGGCCGCGTCGGCCGGCTCGGTCTCGTTCACCAGCCCGACGCTGACCTGGTCCGGAGCGCTCGCGCACGGCGACACGGTGACGATCACCTACCACGTGACGGTCACCAACCAGGGTGACCACCGGCTGACCAACACCGCTTCGGTCACCGGTTGCCAATTGCTCGGGTGCACGCCCGCGCCGGTCGTGACGGCGCTGCCGCACGTCGTAGCGGACAAGACCTCGACCCCGGCGACCGGACAGCCGGTCGTGCCGGGCGACAACGTGACCTACACGTTGTCGTGGACCAACGACGGCACCGCCACGGGGGTGGTGGACTCCACCGACGACCTGACCGGGGTCCTCGACGACGCCGACGTGGTCACCGAGCCGACCAGCTCCGACCCGGGTATCACCGCGGTCCGCACCGGCACAGACCTCCGTGTCTCCGGACCTGTCGCGGCCGGTGCCACGGTCACGGTCACCTACGCGGTCAAGGTCAAGCCCTCGGGCCAGCACGGCGACAACAGGTTGGCCAACGTTCTCGCCCAGGACACCCCACAGGTGTCCTGCCCGCCGTTCCCCTGCACCCCGGTGAGCCCCCCGTCCACCACCCACGCGGTGGGTGAGCTCGACGACTGGAAGACCGCCGACACGGCGGCCAGCGAGCCGATCAAGTCAGGCGCCACGCTGACCTACACGCTGCACTTCGCCAGCGTCGGGACCGGTCCGGTCACCGTGGCTCGAGAGGACGACCTGAGCGGCGTGCTCGACGACGCGACGCTCGTTGGTACGCCTGTCTCGTCGACGCCCGCACTCACGGTCTCCGGACCCAACGCCAACCGGCTCGCGGTGCACGGCACCCTGTCGGCAGGAACTACCGCCACGGTCACCTACGCCGTGCAGGTCAGGCACGACGGTCAGCGCGGCGACGACCGGCTCGACAACTTCCTGCTCGACCCGGGACAGCAGCCGCCCGCGTCCTGCGCCACGAGCATCCCCAGGGCCGCCGCGACGGGAGTGGACTGCACGCTCAACGACATCGCGCCGGTGGAGTTCGACCTCAAGCTGGTCAAGCGGGTGATCTCGGACAGCACGGTCGAGCCGGGGGACACGGTGCGCTACCGCCTCGATGTCACCAACCGCGGCCCAGAGGCGGCGCCGGCGCCGATCGTGGTGCGCGACCCGTTGCCTGCGGGGTTGGAGCTGGTCTCGGCTCGCGGCAAGGGCTGGGACTGCACGGTCAAGCGGCGGACCGACCTCGTGGTCTGCCGTCGCGACGCCGACCTGCCGGTGCGCCACCGGGCCCCCGACCTGATCGTGGTCGCGAAGACGGCTGCCGGAGCCTCGGGGCGGATCATCAACGTCGCGAAGGTCAGCGCCGAGGGCGACGTCTCGCCGTCGAACAACCGCGGCGTCGCACCGCTGACCGTCTCCGCGCCACCGCTGCCCGACACCGGCTTCCGGTTCGCGGCGCCGCCGTCCCTGCGGTGGTGGTGAGGAACCGTGGGGCTCGCGCGACGACTGTCGACGTTGCTGGCGGGGCTGGTGCTCGGCACCTGCCTGGCGGTGGGAGTCGGCAGCCCAGCGCCCGGCGTACCTTCCCAGCGCTCGACGCCCTCGTGCTCGTCACCCGACCGGCCGTTCACGCCGAGCTCGGTGACGATCCCGGGAGTGGTCGGCCGGACCCGGGTGCTGGCCCTGGGTCGCGACGCCAACGGCGTACCGAAGACTCCTCCTCTCACCGACAAGGGCAAGTGGGAGTTCGGCTGGGACAAGGCATCACACATCCGGCCGGGCAGTCCGCACGGTGTCGTCCGGCTCACGGCCCACACCTACCCGCGAGACGGTTCCTACGGCCTCGCCCTGGGCAACCGGCTGCTGACCCAGCTACGCATCGGTGACCTCCTGGTCGCGCGGGGCGGACCCGGGCGACGCCTGTGCTACCACGTCACCAAGCGGGTGCAGATCCGCGCCGACCACACGCTCCCGGCCTACTACGATTCGAGCGGCCGGCCGAGGCTGGCGATCCTGGTGTGCTCCGGCGTCCGGCGCGGCCCGGGCGACTGGAGCCACCGCACGATCTGGTTCGCCGAGCCGCGCGGATCAGTGCAGGAGTCTCGGGGCCACTGATTGGGGCTCCTAGCCCAGCCACCTGCGGCCAACGCGGATCGGTTCCTGGCCACGGATCCTGCGAGGTCTGATCAGGCAGGCGCGAGCCCGAGCTGCTGGAGCCAGGTCAGTTGATCCAGGCACAGCCAGTGCTCGACGATCCGGCCGCCGCGGATCCGGAGGAAGTCGACGTACTGCAGGGTCACCGGTTTGCCGGTGCCGGGCATGCCGGCGAACTCTCCGGTGCTGGTGCCGGTCATTGTCTTCTTGGTGACGACCAGGTCACGCTCGGCGACCATGTCGTCGATGGTGATGTGGAGGTCGGGGTACGCCGCGGCGAGCGCCTGGAGGAAGCCCTTGCCGCCTTCCCGATCGGCCGGGATGCCCGGGGGCGCGCTCAGGTTGATGAAGTCGGGGGCGTTGAGCTCGTCGTAGGCGTCCCAGTCGCGGTTGTTCTGGACCTCCTCGATGAAGCGTCGGACGACGGCCTTGTTCGCCTCGAGCTCATCTGTCTGCGGTGGCGCCTGGTGGACTGACATCTCGACCACACTCCTTGCGTTCGGCGTCGGCTCTCGACGCGTCTACAAAGACGGTGCTGCCGACAGCATTCCCGGAGGAAGAGACTCGGTTCCCGGCCGAGCCGGGAGGTGCTCCCGCGCCCGTTGCAACCTGTGCGATGGCTACCTTGCTGGGTGAGCCAGGTTGATCGAAGGTGAGCGGACCATTGCGGTCGCACCTGCATCAAAGGTGGAAACACGGCATCGACACGAGAAGACATGCGCTCGTCTGTCGCCCAGGCCCCCATGGCCCTTGCCCTCGGGGCCGCCATCACGACCGTTGAGGCCATCGGGATGCCGGGTCACGCTGCAATGGGGCGCGGAGGACGTCTTGACGGTCTCCGAACCTCCGAGCACCTGCGAACCCCGTGGAGCCCACCTCGATGGTCAGAAGGGGGCGGACCTGCTGGTGGGCAGCTCTCAGAACGACGTACTTCTTGGGGGCCCGGGCATGCCATGGGACCAAAGGGCCGTTTTTTCGCCGACTATGGGCGTGTCACACCCGGCCCAGGACGTCATGCGGACAGCGCAAGCGGGTGCTCCGTCCGGGCAGCCCGGTCAACGGACGCGTCCGTGCGAGTGATGGGCGGACTCCAAGCAACTCCGGCTGACTATCGCTCTCGAACACAACAACCACGAACACCTCGGTCGGATCCGTCTGGCTCCGCAGGACCAAGGTCTGCAGGAGGCCGGAGCCCTCCTGCTCGATGGCACGCAGCTGCCCGATGACCTGCAGAAGCTCCGCTTCCCTCTCCGGAGACGTGTAAAACTCTCTGCATCTGGGCCCACATGCCTGACCGCCTCCGTCCGGCACCGCCCCGCTCAGGCACGGCGCACGCTGGCCGCAGGCTGGGCCGACACCGCAGGTGAGACAACAGGCCCCCCGAAGCCGGGACCAACACGGCTACGACATCGGTCCACCCGCGAGCTCGCGGAGCACCTGCTCGGCGTGCGTCCGCACCGGCACGAGGTCCGCCGGCTGGCGAACCTCGGCGACACCGGCCTCGAGCACCAGCCGGACCTGCTCGGCCACCAGGTCCCGGCCCGCGGCGTCGCGGCAGAACCGTCCGGTCGTGCTGAGCACCCGGAGAAGGGCGCGAAGCACGCGTGGTTCCGCACAGCCGTAGCGGCGGATCTGGCCCACGGCCAGGTCCAGGAAGTAGGCGAGATCGCGGCCGGGCATGACCACCCGGAGCACCCCGGAGTCGTCGACGAGCCGCTGGCTGCCGGTCGGGCGGCGCGCGAGCGAGGCCAGCAGGACACCGATGTGCTCGAGCGACTGGATCGAGGTGTAGGGATCGTTGATCGCGGGGGACAGCGCCTTGACCGCGATGTCGGCGAGCTGTCGGATGCCGAAGGCGACGTCTTGCTCGGCGGTGCGCTCGAAGCCGACCCGGACGGCGTACCGCAGGGCGGCGCGGAATGGCTCCGGATCCGGTGGTTGCCCGGCGGCCGTGGTCCGCCAGACCCACAGGAGCGGGGTGTCCTCGACGACGTACTCCCCCACCATCGTCGACCCGGCCACGACGACGTCGTGCTGACGCGCGATCGGCAGCAGCAGCTCAGGGTGCATCGTCTGCACCCAACCGGATCGGTAGGAGGGCACCTCCACCGCCCAGGCCGGCGGCGGCTCCGCCGGGTGCCCGGTCACTCCGGTCGAGGGCAGGTCGTGCTCGATGACCCGGAGCGTGCCGCGCTCCACCTTCGCCATCACCTCATCGATCTGGATCGAGTGCGCCAGGTGGTTCACGAAGAACACCAGCATCACCAGGCTGAGGAAGAGCAACGCCAGCGCCCCGCTCACCGCGAGCCGGGGGTAGTCCTGGACTCGCTGGCCGGCCTCGACACCGACCGTGTAGAGCCCGGCGGTGCTGTAGGCGAAGGTCGCGATGAAGATGCTCAGAACCACCTGGTTGATCCGGTCCCGCAGGAAGTTGCGCAGCAGTCGCGGGGAGAACTGCGTGGACGCGAGCTGCAGAGCAACGACGGTGAGGCCGAGCACCAACGCGATCACCGTCGCCAGAGTGCTGGCGATGGCGATCAACAGCGTGCGCGCGTCGTCCGGGGTGCCCTGGAAGACATACCAAGCGTCGGACGGCACCGAGATCGCCGACAGGGCATAACCGAGGACCAGCGCCACCAGCACCGCGAGAGTGGGCATCACCCACAGCGCGCCCCGCAGGTACTCCCACGCCGCCTCGCGCTTCATTCCGGCCCCATGGGTACAGCGTTGCGGCGGCCGCGGGGCCGGTCAACGCGGCGGGCGAACGACAGGACCGGCCGCTGCGGTCATCTCTGCACGTCAGCCGCCGTCGAGTTTCGGCGATCGTCGATAGCCGATGAGCGGAGGTGCTTTCCCGGCCTTCGCCCTGCCGCGGCCCGTCATTCGGCCTGAGCCCTCAACGGCCGCTCCGCGCGTGGAGACTGACGCGTTGGCGGACCAGGTCCCCGGGCAGGAGTGGACGGGTCTGCGTGGCGGCTATCGCGCTGGCCGAACCAAGTCGGGTCCCCATATCGTGTGGGGGTGCTCGTCGGCCGCTCCGCGGAATGGGCGGAGATCAGCGGGGCGTTGGAGGCTGCCCGGTCAGCCGAGGGGAGCATTGTCCTGCTCCGCGGGGAGGCCGGGGTTGGCAAGACCGCGCTGCTGCAGCGCGCCACCGAGGAGCTGGGCTTCAGGGTGCTTCGTGCCACCGGGGTCGAGGCGGAGTCCGACCTTGGCTACGCCACCGCCCACCAGCTCGTGTACCCGCTCCTCGAGCTGCTCGATCAGATCCCGGATGCCCAAGCCGCGGCGGTGCGGGTCGCCCTGGGCACGGACACAGGAGGCGTCCCCGACCGGTTCCTGGTCGCGTTGGGCCTGCTGTCGCTGGTGAGCGAGGCTGCAGGCGCCATGCCTCTGCTCCTGATCCTCGACGACGTGCAGTGGTGGGACAACGCATCCCTCGACGCGCTGCTGTTCGTGGCGCGCAGGATCTCCGCCGAGCCGGTGACGATCCTGATGGCGGTCCGGGACGACGGCGCCCGTGACGACGTGATCGCGTCGGTGACCCGTCTTCCCGGTCTGCGGGAGGTCAAGGTGGGTGGCCTTCCCGACCGCGAGGTGGCCGCCCTCATGACCGCTCTCGCGGGCGTCGAGCCCCCCGAGGCGGTCACTCACGGGCTCGCCGAGCGCACCCACGGCAACCCGCTGGCCCTGGTGGAGCTGATCCGGGTGCTCACGCCCGATCAGCTGACCGGCCAAGAGCCGCTGCCCCGGAATCTGTCCCTGGGCAATCGGCTCGAGCGGCCCTTCCTGGAACGTGCGGCGCGGCTGTCCGCCCCCGCCCGCGCCCTGCTGCTGGCCGCCGCCGCGGAGCCCGGCGGTGACCTGGGCTTGCTTTCCGGCGCAGCGGGAGTCGCCGACGTCGGCCTGGTCGTCGAAGAGGTCGAGAGAGTGGGGCTGGCGGCATACGACGGTCGCCGGCTGTCCTTCGTGCACCCGCTCGCACGCTCGGCGCTCTACGCCGACGCAGGGGTCCGGGAGCGGTGCGACGTCCATCTCCGTCTTGCTCAGGCGCTCAGCGGGCGCGGTGCCGAGGACCGCGCCGTGTGGCACCAGGCTGCGGCGGCGCTGGGCGCGGACGACGACATCGCCGAAGCCCTGGTCGCGGTAGCCGAGCGCGAGCGCAACCGGAGCGGGCACGCCGCCGCCGCGGCCGCCTACGAGCGTGCTGCCGAGCTCTCTGGTGACAAGGATCGCCAGGTCGAGCGACTGACGGCCGCCGCAGACTCGGCCTGGCTCGCCGGACAGCCGGCGCGTGCGCGGCTACTCGTGGATCGTGCCGAGCCGTTGGCCGGCACCCCGGTGGCCCGCGGCCGGCTGGTCGCGCTGCGGGCGCGTTCGGCATCGCGCCAGGGAGACGTCGAACGGGCGCACCGCTTGTTCGTGTCCGGAGCGCAGCTGCTCGGCCGTGACGCGCCCCACGAGGCCCTTGAGCTGCTGGCCGAGGCGGTCGAGGCGGCGTTGTACGCCGGCGCAGTGGCCCGGTTGGCGGAGATCGGTGAAGTCGCCTCGATGCTGCACCTCCCGGAGCCCGATGAGCGGACGCGCTTCCTGATGGCGTGGCTGGCTGTGAGCGAGGCGGGGATGAGCCTGGCCCCGGACCGTGCCCAGCATGTGCGCGCGGAGCTGGCCCTCGTCGAGGGGCTCGGCGATCCGAGGCTCACGGTCTGGGCCGGGATCGCGGCGCTCAACCTGGGCGACATCGGTGGCATGCAGCGGCACTACGCGCGGGCGCTGGAGCAGGCGCGCGAGGCCGGGGCCGCGGCCAGCCTCCCCTACATCCTCGAGCACACCTCGATGCAGCTGGCGCTGGCCGGCAGCTACGCCGCCTGCAGGTCCGCAGCCGAGGAGGGGCTCCGGCTGGCCAGGGAGTCCGAGCAGGATCGGTCGGCCGGGCACCTCCTGGCCATCCTGGCGTTCCTCGCCTCGACCACCGGGGACGCCGAGGAGTGCCGGCGATGCGCCGACGAGGCGCGGGCCGTCGCGGGGCCTTTCGGCATCGGGCTGACCAACGCGGTGGTCAGCTGGTCGCTGGGCCGGCTGGACCTGGCGACGGGCCGCCACGACGAGGCCCTGGAGCGGCTCACGGCGCTGGCGACGGCAACGCCGGGCGAGGGACACCCGGTGATCGCGCTCTGGTCAACCATCGACCTCGTGGAGGCCGCGGCCCGTGCCAGGCGGACCGATGGCATCCTCGAGCACCTGGGCACCATGGCTGCCATGGCGCGGGCCGCCAACGAGGCCGGCTCGGACGCCACCGCCGCGTGGTGCCGAGGCCTCCTCGGCGGTGCGAACGCGGCAGCCGACCTCGGCGAGGCCGCGGCCGGCTTCGCTGCTCTGGGTCTGCCTGTCGCTGCGGCGCGGGCACGGCTGGTCCTCGGTGAGCTGCTCCGCCGGGATCGGCAGCCCCGCGCCGCCCGCGAGCACCTGCGCGCGGCATTGGACACCTTCCGGTCCGCCGGTGCCGCGGTGTGGGCCGAGCGGGCCGCCGCCGAGCTGCGTGCCAGCGGAGACGGTGTGCAGACCCAGGAGGTCGACGGCCTCGCCAGCCTCACCGCGCAGGAGCTCCAGATCGCCCGCTACGTCAGCCAGGGGGCCAGCAACAAGGACATCGCGGCCCAGCTGTTCCTCAGCCCGCGGACGGTGGAGTACCACCTCTACAAGGCCTATCCGAAGCTCGGTGTGACCTCGCGGTCCCAACTCATCAGCCGCTTCGGCGACCAGCTGGCGACTGCCGGCGTGTGAGCAGCGGCTGCCCGGGTGAGGGCGCCGACTGGTGGAGGCGAGCACCCTCGAGATAGGAGCGCAGGTCGGCTCCGCGTCGACGCCACCACTCGGCCAGGTCGGACCTGCCCGCCCGGTCGTGGTCCAGGGCGCGGATCTCGGTCTGCTGGATCTCGTCCTCGAGCAGGTCGTGGAAACGACTCATCTGTCCTCTTTCGCTACGGGCGGGTGGCCCGTGCGGCACTCGACGCCGCACGGGCCACCCTGCTGGAGGATGGGCTGGTGATGGACTGGTGTCAGCCGACGGGCTCGAGCTCGCGATCCGACTCGGGGCTGGTGTCGCTGTCGTCACCGACCGCCCGAGTCGCGTGCTGCTCGGTCGGCTCGATCGTGATGGCGGGCAGGGCGCGGTCCAGCCAGCGGGGGATATACCACGCGTGCCGCCCGAGCAGATGCATCACCGCCGGGACGAGGACCATCCGCACGACCAGTGCGTCGACGAGGATCGCCACACCGAGTCCGAGGCCGAACGCCTTGACGGTCCGGTCGTCACTGAGGACGAAGGCCCAGAAGACGACGCCCATGATGATGCCCGCCGCGACGATCACCTTGCCGATCGCGCCGACACCGGTCCTGACGGCTGCCCGGGCGTCACCGCCCCTGACGTACTCCTCGCGGATCCGCGAGACCAGGAAGACCTCGTAGTCCATGGAGAGCCCGAAGAGGATGGAGAGCACCATCATCGGGATGAACGACTCAGTGGGGCCGGTGACGTCGAGGCCGATGAGGTTGCCGAACCAGCCCCACTCGAAGACCGCGGTCAGCGCACCGAACGCGGCGGCCGCCGACAGCATCGTGGTCCCGGCCGCCTTGGCGGCGACCACGACGGACCGGAAGGCCATCGCGAGGATCAGGAACGTGATGCCGACGATGTAGAGCAGGAACCAGCCCATCCGGTCGGTGACCTTGCTGGCGATGTCCTCGTAGGTCGCGGTGGCGCCTCCGACATAGGCGTGGGCGGAGGAGCCCTCGAGCGCCTCGGGGACCACCTCGGCCCGGAGCCGGTCGAGGGTCTCAGCCGTCTGCTCCGACTGCGGCGCAGAGGTGAGGACGACTGGGATCTGGGCGGTGTCATCGGCCTGGTTGTACAACGGGGGAACGACAGTGGCCACGCCCGGGTCGGCTGCGATCGCCTTCGTGAGCTTCTCCACCGCGTGGGGGTCGTCACCCTGGTCCACCGCGACGAGCAGCGGGCCGTTGAAGCCTGGACCGAAGCCTTCGGCCAGGAGGTCGTAGGCCTTCCGGGTCGTGGTGTCCTTCGGGTTCGTGCCGGCGTCCGCCGTCCCGAGCCGCTGGTCGGTGGCCGGCACCGCCAGGAGCACGACCGCGGCAAGCGCGACGAGCGCGAGGCTCTTGGGATGCCGCGCGACGAAGCCGCCCCAGCGGTAGAAGACGCCGTGCTCGGTGCGGGTCGTCCTGCGCGCCCGGGTGGGCAGACGTCCCCAGCTGATGCGATGACCCAGCAGGCTCAGGACCGCGGGGAGCAGCGTCACCGCGGTGACCACGGCACCGACGACCGTCATCGCGGCGCCCACGCCGAGGTTGGTGACGAACGGGATGCCCACAACGGCGAGGCCGGAGATCGACACCGCGACGGTCAGTCCAGCGAAGAGCACGGCGCGGCCGGCTGTCGTGGTGGCGGTGATGGCGGCCTCGCGGGAGTCCTGTCCTTCGCCGAGCGCCTGGCGGAAGCGGGTGACGATGAAGAGCGAGTAGTCGATGCCGACCCCGAGCCCGATCATCACCGCCAGGATCGGGGTGACCTCGTTGAAGTCGGTGAACCGGGCGGCCAGCATGAGCATGCTCATGCCGATCCCGACCGAGATCAGCGCGGTGGTGATCGGCACTGCCATGGCCATCATCGAGCCGAGGACGACGAGTAGCACGATCATGGCCGCGATCAGGCCGAGCACCTCGCTGGTGTGACTCTCGGGCTGGACGCTGTCCATGACGGTCCCACCGAGCTCGACCTGCAGGTCGGAGTCCGCGGTCGCGGCGCGTACGTCGTCCTCGAGCTGGCGCACGACCTGGTCGTCGAGCTCCGCTGCCGGCTGGTCGAATTGCACGTCGACGAAGCCGATCGTGCCGTCCCGGCTGATGCCGCCCCCGGTGCCCGAGTAGGGGTCGCCGACAGTGGTGACGCCGGGGACGTCGGCGGCGGCCGCGCGGGCCGCGTCGATGTCTGCATGCGCCTGGGCATCGGTGAGGGTGCCCTCGTCGGTGGCGAAGACGATCTGGGCCGAGTCGCCGGACCGCTCGGGGAACTTCTCCGAGAGCAGGTCCAGTGCGCTCTGGGTCTCGGAGCCAGGGATGCTGAACTCGTTGACGAGGGTGCCGCCGAAGGCGTTCGACGACAGGACGATCGCCACGAGGGCCACGGTCCAGATGACGATGGTGCGCACAGGGTGGTGGGCGCAGCCGCGAGCAAGGGCCCCGAGGGGTCCTCGCTTCGCGTCCTGCGCCGGGGTTGAGCTCGACATTTCCGCTCCTAGGTTCGATGGCTGTGGGGCGTCGGCAAGCCTGGCGAGCAGGCGTCCGATCGGAATCCGAGGGATTACTGGTCAGGTCTCGGGAGCTGGTACGAGGTACGAGGAGCGGCCCTCAGGCACACAGCTCGTCGGGCTCCTTGTCCAGGAGTTGCACCATTTCCGCCGACCGGCTGCGCGTCGGGATTGGGCTGGCGGCGTTGGGGCCGGCCGGCCTTGTCCTCGGGATGGCCCGGGCCGCGAGCCGGCGCTCCAAGCGCCCGGCCACCCAGTAGCCGAGGACGGCGCATGCGACCCCGGCCTCGGCGTCCAGGAGGTAGTGGTTCGCGGTGGCCATCACCACGACGCTCATGAGCACGGGGTAGGCCGAGGCGAGGCCGCGCACGGCTCGGCTTCGCACGTTGCGGCTGAGGCAGAGGGCGACCCACATCGCCCACCCGACGTGAAGGGACGGGAACGCGGCGAACTGGTTGCTGAGGGACTCCATCCCGCGGGGGGCGCTGGCGGCGTCGCCCCACCAGCCGACGTCGCTGAACCTGCCCATGACGTCGATGAAGCCGTCGTCGAGAAGGCGCGGCGGTGCCGTGGGGAGCTGCCAGTAGCCGAGCAGCCCGATGGCGGTCGCGACGAGCAGCGCGTTGCGGGCCTGGCGGTAGCCTTCGCTGCGACGGACCCCCGTCCACACCAGGACGAGCGGTGTCACCACGTAGTGCAGGGTCGCGTAGAGGTAGGCGAACAGCAGGGCCACGGGCGGGATGGCCGTGACCATGCTGTTCAGCGGCCGTTCGATGTCGAGTCCGGCGAGGGCCTCGAGGTCGAGGATCTCCTGACCGCGTTCGACCGCTGCGCCGGTGTGTACACCCATCGCCGCTCGGCCGGCCATGTAGCAGCCGTAGAGCACGGCGATCAGGGCCAGCTCGAAGCTCCAGCGGGACGCCTTCGAGCGCCTTCGGTTCGTGGGGGCCGCCGCGTGCAGTGGCAGCGTGCTCAGGTGGTGCTGGCTGATCGTGGTCGGCAGTGCCGGGTTCATGGCTGTTCCTTTCGTGACGCCTCACGCTCGTCCGAGCGCGTCGGGAGGGAATCCGTGTTGTCACCGGGCGAGCACCGGTTGGCGGGCTGCCGGCACGCCAGGGCGGACGGCGCGCAACGAGCTCCGCCCTCCTGGGGAGGGCGGAGCTGGTGACACTGGTAGTGGGTCAGTGCTTCGGGGTCGGCGTGCCGGGTCAGGCCAGCCGGGTCAGGCCAGCCGGGTCGGGCAGCCGGGTCAGGCCAGCCGGGTGAGGCCAGCCGGGTGAGGCCAGCCGGGTGAGGCCAGCCGGGTGAGGCCAGCCGGGTCAGGCGTCGGTGCGGCGGGCCTCCATCGAGCCGAGCTCGGCGATATCGCGCCGAAAGGCGATCGACAGGAGGCCGTCGGCCAGGATGCGCAACCGGCGCGAGGGCAGGAGTACGGCGCGCAGGTGGTAGGCCCGGGTGATCGCCGCTCCGAGCCGGCCGCGGAAGTGCAGGCCGAGCACGCGGGCGATGCCTTTGTCCCGGCCCAGGGTCGCGCCCTCGCCGACGCTCTTGTACCCGTAGGGCCGGTTCGCTCCGCCGAGCGAGCGAGCGATAGCCCTCGCCTGCCGGAGCGCGTGTTGGCAGGTCGGTGGGTCCGGCCGCTCGGGCGTGGCACGGTTGGGCACGCGGGCGCTGTCACCGAGCGCCCACACGTCCGACCGGCCCTTGACCCGGAGGCAGGAGTCCACGACGATCCGCCCCCGTTCGTCGATCGGGAGGCCGAGCTCGCTCACGAGCGGGTTCGGTGTGACGCCGGCGGTCCACACGACGGTGCCGGTCTCGATGCGCGTGCCGTCGGAGAGCGTCAGGGAGTTGGCCTCCACCGAGGCGAGCGTCGTGGAGGACAGGATCTCGACGCCCCGTCGCTGGAGCTGGACCGCGGTGTAGTCGCTCAGCGTCGGCGGCACTTCGGCGAGGATCTTCGGGCCGGCGTTCACCAGGACCCAGCGCTGTACCGCTTTGCGCAGCACCGGGTAGTGCCGGATCGCATCGTTGACGAGCTGCATCGCCTCGGCCAGCGCCTCCACGCCCGCGTAGCCGGCGCCGATGAAGACGAAGCACAGGTGTTGCGCGGCCCGCTCGGGGTCTGCCTCGGCCAGGTCGAGCATGCGGATGACGTGGTTGCGGAGGTGGATCGCGTCGGCAAGGTTCTTGAACGTGATTGCGTGCTCGGCGAGCCCCGGGACCGGCAGCATCCGGGCGGTGGACCCGAGGGCGACGACCAGGCGTCGGTAGCCGATCTCCACCATGCCCGTGTCCGAGGCGACCGCGACGGTTCGCCGCGTCTCGTCCAGCCCCACGGCTCGCCCGCGCACGAGCTCGGCGGCCGGGCACATCATCCGCAGCGGCACGCAGACGTGGCGCGGTTCGATCGCACCGGCGGCGACCTCGGTAAGCAGGGGTGTGAAGAGCATCGAGCTCTCGGGGTTGACGATGGTCGCGCCCTGTGCCCCGAGGAGTCTCGCGACATGGGCGCCGCCGAACCCGCCTCCGAGGATCAGCGTCCCGTTCCTGGCGGGTCGGACGGCGCTGGTCGTCTGACTGGTCGTCTGGCTGGTCGTCTGGCTGGTCGTGTGGAGTGTCAAGGCAGTCACCTGTTGTGAGGAGGGGTCGGGGCGGCTACGCAGCCGGTTGGATGAGGCTGTCGTGGTCGAGGCCGTGCTCGGCGGCGTACGCGAAGGGGTGGCGGAAGGCGTAGCCGCCGAGCTCGCGGCTGACGGGCATCTCGAAGCACTCGTCCGAGAAGTGGTCCACCACCCTGACGGTCAGGTCGTCCTCGTCCTCGGACCAGAACAAGGTGACCTCGATCCCGGCGCCCGTCCGGTGGGCGAGCTCCTGGCGTGGCCTCGATGCGGTGGTGCTGTTCATGGTTGTCTCCTGGGTTCGAATGGGGGTCCGTGATGACCCGGGCCACCAAGCTAGGAACCGCCGGGGCCGCGGCGAATCCGCAAGAACACTGGTGCCGCCACGGGTGGGTCGTGGTGCACCCGGTGCGCCGGTGCGTCGCGTCGGAGCATCGTGCTCGACGACCTCAGGTCCCTTGGGGCCGCTGTCGGTGCGTTGGTTGGGTCCGAACGCACCCAGGAGATCGAGCCCCGTGCCGGCACCAGTGATTCCGCGGATTCGCAGTCGGACACCGCACTCCACCGTTGGTTGTCGCGCTGCCGTTCGCACCGGGCGGCAGGCCATCCAAGGAATGAGGACCATGAACAACGCCCATGAAGCGGCAGTCGAGGTCGAAGACCTCGTTGTCGTGCGCGGTGAGCGCACGATCCTCGACGGACTGAGCGTGTCCGTCGAAAGCGGCACCGTCACGGGGCTGCTCGGCCCCAGTGGCTGCGGCAAGTCGACGCTTCTGCGAGCCCTCGTCGGGGTGCAGATCGTGAAGTCCGGGACCGTCAGGGTCCTCGGTCTGCCTGCCGGCCACCCCTCACTGCGGCGCGACGTCGCTTATGTGACGCAGTCGCCGTCGGTCTACCGCGACCTGACGGTCCGCCAGAACCTCCGGTACTTCGCGGCCGTGCTCGGCGCGGACCCGGCCTCGGTGGACTCCGTCATCGCCACCGTGGACCTGACCCACCGCGCGGACGCCCGGGCGGACCAGCTGTCCGGAGGACAGGCGATCCGGCTCTCGCTCGCGAGCGCTCTGCTGGGCACCCCGAGGCTGCTCGTCCTCGACGAGCCCACCGTCGGCCTCGACCCCGTGCTGCGCCGAGACCTATGGGAGCTGTTTGCGGGGCTGGCCCGAGCCGGCGCGACCCTGCTCGTCTCGAGCCATGTGATGGACGAGGCCGAGCGCTGCGACCGGCTGCTGCTCATGCGCCAGGGTCGGATCCTGGCCAACGAGGCGCCCGGCGAACTGAAGCGGCGTACAGGCAGCCACGACGTCGAGACCGCGTTCCTGCGCCTGGTGCAGAGCACCGGAGAGCTGGTGGCCCGGTGAGCGCGCGCCTGACCCTTGCCACCGCGGGCCGGGTGCTGGCCCAGCTCCGACAGGACCGTCGCACCGTTGCGATGATGCTCTTCGTCCCGAGCCTGCTGCTGTCACTGCTCGGTTGGATCTACGACGGCTCCGACACCTTCGACCGCATCGGTCCTCCGCTGCTCGGGATTTTCCCGTTCATCGTGATGTTCCTGGTCACCTCCGTCGCCACCCTTCGGGAGCGGACCAGCGGCACCCTCGAGCGGCTGCTCACGATGCCCTTGGGCAAAGGCGACCTCCTCGTCGGGTACGCCCTGGCCTTCGGGGTGGTCGCCGTGGTGCAGTCCGTTCTGGCTGTCTCGGTGGCCATCTGGGGCCTCGACATGCAGATCGAGGGCAGCCCGGCTCTGGTCGTTGTCGTCGCTCTCGCGAACGGACTCCTCGGGACGGCGCTCGGCCTGTTCGTCAGTGCCTTCGCAGCGAGCGAGTTCCAGGCCGTGCAGTTCCTGCCCGCGTTCGTGCTGCCCCAGTTCCTGCTGTGCGGTCTGCTGCTCCCTCGTGAGCAGATGCCGCAGCTGCTCGAGAGGGTCTCGGACGCCCTGCCCCTCTCCTATGCCGTGGACGCGCTGAACCACGTGCAAAGCACGAGCGGCCTGAGCGGCGCCATCGTGACCGACCTGGTCGTGATCGTGGCCTTCACCATGGCCGCGCTCGCCGGCGGCGCGCTGACCTTGAAGCGGCGCACCGCCTGACCATGCGCGAGGCCCTCGGGCCGGTATACCCGCCGGTCCCAGGGCCTCGCCCCGAACGACTCCTCTCCGGACCACCCGTCAACCAGTCGAAGGAACCTCCGATGAACAGCTCCACCCGCCAGTCGCCTCGGCTGCGTACCCATCTACGCCGCGCGGTCACGACCTCGGTCGCGCTTGCCGGCATCACCGTCGCCGCCTACGCAACCGTCGCCACGATGGCACACGACGCCACGCTGGACATGACGACCGGGTCGTCGTCCGACGACGAAGTGGTTGTCGTCCCCCAGCAGGACGACGCGACGGCCGACGTCGCGCACCTGGTCGCCCGCCACGGCTGCTGGACCAGCACAACCGACATGCCGGCCAACATGGACGGCCGGATCCCCGGCCACGTGGTCGTGACCGCCGCGGCCTCTCCAACCACAGCGATCTACTCCGCCGAGCTGGTGCAGACAGCGCTCGACCAAGTCTTCACCCCCTCAGCCGACGCTGACCTCACCGTCTACGCCTTCTGCCGCTGAGGTCCAGGGGTCACACAGAGAGGACCAGACCATGTCTCCAGTTCACCTGCTGCCGCGATATGTCCGCATTGTCGGCCCGCGACCCGGACCGCGGTCCAAGGGGCCGAGCGAGCCAGCCGGACAGACCACCGCACCGGTTGCTTCGGATCCGCACGACGGGACAGCGTCGCAGGCACGAGGTAGTGCTGAGGCCGGAATGTTCGAGCAAGAGACTTCGGTCGCCATTCGGCAGGGTGTCACCCAGGGGAGTTCCGGGCGAACGACGACGTCGGTCTCTCGACTGGCTGGCTGCGTCGTGGAAATCGAGTCCAGCGAGGCAATGTACGGCGTCATGAACGGCTAGCGCCCAATGCGCGCCCGGCCGCTTGCGGAATCGTCCCGGCGGCTACCCCGCCAAGACCGCTGCACCGGCCCAGCACGGCACACCGAACGCCCTCCGCAGAGAAAGAGCGGAGGGCGTTCTGGCGGTCTAGCGGGTTCAGATCCCCCCATCCCCCGGGCGAACGCCAAGGTCAGCCTAAGGTGTGCCGCATGATCGAGGAATGGCCCGAAATGGGGGTCGCGTCCGGCGATCACGGGCGTGGTCCGGCGTCGTTCTTGCCTGGATCCTGACGAGCACCGACTGGTCTACAAGGTCACCGACCAGGAGATCAGGATCGCGGCCTGCCGCTACCACTACGGCCGCTGAGTGTGCCGGGGAAGTGCCTTGGAGGCGCGCGATTCCCATGGCTGAATCTGCGCCGGTCGACCGACCAAAGGCGGCGCCTTCTCGGTCTCGTCCTGCTGTCGCCCGTGACACCGCGTCATCGGGGCCCAAAGCATGCGCTCGCGTCGTTCCCCCGCCGGATGGACCAGATCAAGCCCAGGGAGCGCAACCTTCTCGGCTCACCGAGCGTCTCGACCACATTCGATCCCGATCCCGATGCCGGTTCTGATCAACCGGTCTGTCGGGCGCCAGCGGCTCGTGCGCCACCGGAGTCACTCCACGGTCGGGTGGCGGTCGCGGGGATGCCGGAGCCTATGTAACTATATGCGCATGTCCGCATATGAGCGTCGACTTCCTGACGAGGAGCAGGTCGACCTGGCGGTCGAGGTGTTCCGCATGCTGGCCGACGCCACCCGGGTGCGGCTGCTGTGGCTGCTGCGTGGGGAGGAGATGTCCGTACGCGCGCTGACCGAGGGGGTCGGCAAGCCGCAGGCGCTGGTCTCACAGCATCTTGCGAAACTGCGGATGGCGCGGCTGGTCACCACCCGACGGCAGGGTAGCCACGTCTACTACCGCCTCGCCAACGAGCACGTCAGCCAACTGGTCGCCGACGCGATCCACAACGCTGAGCACGCCGGTCCCGGCGTGCCGCTGCACCACCGCGAGCACGACCAACCTCGACGAGGGGTCGCCCGATGAGCGGCAAGGACGGACAGACCGATCACGGACACGGACACGGACACGGACACGGACACGGACACGGACATGGTCACGGGCACGGGCACGGGCATCAGGATGGTCACGATCACCAGGGCGGTGTGGTCGGTCGGCTGACGTCGCTGCTGAAACCGCACAGCCACGACGCCGCCGACTCGGTCGACAGTGCCCTGGAGAGCAGCTCCGACGGCGTCCGCGCGGTCAAGATCAGTCTCGTCGTCCTCCTGGTGACCGCCGGCGCCCAGGCGGCCGTGGTCGTCCTCACCGGCTCGACGGCGCTCCTCGCGGACACCATCCACAACTTCTCCGACGCCCTGACCGCGATCCCGCTGTGGATCGCGTTCGTGCTCAGCCGCCGCGCGCCCACGCGCCGATACACCTACGGCTACGGGCGCGCGGAGGACCTGGCGGGGATCTTCATCGTGCTCACGATCACCGCGTCGGCGATCCTCGCCGGTTACGAGTCGGTCCGACATCTCATCGACGGTTCGGCGCTCACCCACCCCTGGGTGGTGGCCCTCGCGGGGCTGCTCGGCTTCGCCGGCAACGAGGTCGTCGCGCAGTACCGGATCCGGGTCGGCCGCCGGATCGGCTCGGCGGCCCTGGTCGCCGACGGCCTGCACGCACGCACCGACGGGTTCACCTCCCTCGCCGTGGTCATCGGAGCGGCCGGAGTCCTGCTCGGCTTCCCGACCGCCGACCCCATCATCGGGCTGCTCATCACAGTGGCGATCCTGTTCGTGCTGCGCGGGGCGGTGGTGGAGATCTACCGGCGCCTCATGGACGCGGTCGACCCCGCGCTGACAGAAGCCGCCGAGCGCGCGGCGCGCGACACCCCCGGAGTGCTCGCGATCGAGCACGTCCGGCTGCGCTGGATCGGCCACCGCATTTGGGCCGACGCCGGCCTGGTGGTCTCCGAAGAGCTCGGCCTGGTCGCCGCCCACGCCATCGCCCACGACGCCGAGCACCGGATGCTTCACGAGGTGCCCAAGCTCTCCGAGGCCACCATCCACGTCAGCCCCAGCTCACCTGGGCCCGATGTGCACCACGACCAGGTCCGGCACCACATCGACAGCGTGGGCGGCAGTTCGTGACCTGTCGGCTTCGCCACGCCATCGACCTACGGGTGGGGTTGACGCCGAGAAGCCATCAGTCCTAACTTATATTCGTTATGGCTTATGAAGATGGCGAAGCGTGGACGGCGCTGGCCGACGGCACTCGCAGGGCGATCGTGATGCGGCTGGCCGAGGGCGAGCTGGCGGTCGGCGAGCTGGCAGCGGTGCTGCCTGTCAGCCAGCCGGCGGTCTCGCAGCACCTCAAGGTGCTCAAGGACCTCGGCCTGGTCAGTGACCGCGCCGAGGGGGCCAAGCGGATCTACCGCCTCAACGAGGCAGGCGTGATTGCGCTGCGCGACCAGCTCGACATGTTCTGGAAGCAGACGATGTCCGGTTTCGCGAAGCTGATGGAGGAGGAGTGATGACGGAGCCGACTGTGGTGCGTCACGAGGTCGTGGTGCGCGGCACTCCCGAGCAGGCGTTCGCGTCGTTCACCGGCCGGATGGACGAGATCAAGCCGAAGGAGCACAACCTCCTCGGTTCCCCGATCGTCTCGACCACGTTCGAGCCCCGTGTCGGTGGGCACATCGTCGACAGGGGCGAGGACGGCAGCGAGTGTCGCTGGGCCCGGGTCCTGGCCTACGAGCCGCCCGACCGAGTGGTCTTCAGCTGGGACATCGGCCCGACCTGGCAGCTGGAGACGAACCCGGAGAACGCCAGCGAGGTGGAGGTCCGATTCGTAGCCGACGGCGACGAGCACACCCGGGTGCAGCTCGAGCACCGGCACCTCGACCGGCACGGGCCCGGCTGGCCCTCGCTGCGCGACGGTGTCGACGACGAGCAGGGCTGGCCGCTGTACCTCGCCCGGTACGCCGCGCTCCTCGAGGAGGCTCGACTCCGGTCCTGATGTGGGGCGCCTACTCCGTCCTATTGACTGACCGAGTCGGTCAGTTATAGTAGGCGCATGGCAGCACGTGTGATCCCGGCCGACCGGCTCTCCACCGTCGTTGCCACGGCGGCCGGGGTGTTCATCCGGCACGGCTACCGGCGCACCCAGATGCAGGACGTGGCAGACGAGCTGGGGCTGGCGAAGGGGACGCTCTACCTCTATGCCGGCGGCAAGGAGGCGCTGTTCGCAGCGGCACTGCGGTACGCCGACGGTGCCGAGACCCTGCCGGACACCGGTGACCTCCCATTGCCGGCGCCGGCACCGGGTGAGCTTGCCGAGCTGCTGACCGGCAGGTTGGCGGCCGAGCTGCCCGACCTGGCCCTGACCCGCGCGCTCGAGACAACCAGCCGGCCCCCGACGCCGGCCGAAGCGGCCAGCGAGCTGTCGGGCATCCTGGTCGACCTCTACCGGCGGCTGGCCCGGCACCGCGTCGCGATCAAGCTCGTTGATCGATGTGCCGCGGAGCTGCCCGAGCTGGGCAGCGTCTGGCAGGACACCGGTCGCAGCGCGCAGATGTCGGCCATGGAGGCCTACCTGCGAGACCGCGAAGGCGCCGGCCTCCTCGCGGTCCCAGGGTCGTTGCCGGTCGCGGCGCGTACGGCGGTGGAGCTGTGCGTCCTCTGGGCTGTCCACTGCCACTTCGACGAAACGCCCCCCCGAGGCGCGGTCGTCGATGACGAAACGGTCGCCGCCACGGTGGCGGCGATGGTCGCGCGGTCGATGACCGTGTCCCAACCCGATGGAGGATCGTGATGACCAGTCGCAGCAGGACCTGCTCGCTCGACCGGCGGCCATGGCACAAACGAGTCGCCGATCGCGCCGGCCGCCCTCTGGCCGGGATCCTGTCCCGTCAGGCCGCCCATCCGGACGGCCCGCTCAGCCGCGCGCTCGGCCGGCTGTGGGTCAGCGAGACCGCCGGGGTCAACGACGCAGCTCTGGACCTTCTCGACGCGGTCCCCGGCGAACAGGTGCTCGAGATCGGTTTCGGCCCCGGCCGCTCCCTCGGCACGCTCGCCGGCCAAGGCGTGCTCGTCACCGGCGTCGAGGTCTCGGCCGCCATGATCGAGATGGCCACCCGTCACAACGCTGCGCTGGTCGATGACGACCGGATCACCCTTCTCCAGGGGGATGGAACCAGCCTGCCTGTTCCGGACGCGACGTTCGACGGTGTGTTGTCGGTCCACAACATCTACTTCTGGCCCGACCCGGACCGCACCATCGGCGAGATCGCCCGGGTGCTCCGTCCCGGTGGCCGGGTGGTGCTGGCCTTCCGCGGAGGCGAGCACCCGCTGCCCAGCAGGCTGGACCCGTCGGTCTACCGCACGGTCACGACCGAGCAGCTGGTGACCTGGCTGCAGAAGGCTGGGTTCACCGTCGAGGCGCTCGTCCCGCGACCCGACGCACCCACCATCGCACTCGTCAGAGGTGTCGCGGGCTGAGCCCGCGGACCGGATGGGTCTCATACATCCGCACCGCGACCACGAGACCGGAGATCGCGGTCAGCCCGGCCACCACCCAGACCGCGCCCCGGATCCCGAAGGCGTCGGCCAGCAGTCCGGCCACCACAGCGCCGACCGCAAAGCCGAGGTCACGCCACAGCCGGTAGACACCGACCGCGCGAGCACGCCACGACGGGTGTGCGACGTCCCCGATGCTGGCGAGCAGGGTCGGGTAGACCATGGCCGTCCCGGCCCCCAGCAGCACCGCGGCGGCAGCCCACGGGAAGGCAGACTCCACGCTTGCGAACCAGGCCAGGGCGAGCGCTTGCACGAGCATGCCCGCGGCGATGAGCCACTTGCGTCCCCATCGGTCGGACAGGGCGCCGGTCGCCAGCTGGCCCAGCCCCCACACCGCCGGGTAGACGGCCACGAGGAGGCCGGTCTCGCCGAGGCTCAGCCCGGCGCTGGTGAACAGGACGGGGAACAGTCCCCACGCGAGGCCGTCGTTGAGGTTGTTCACCAGTCCGGCCTGGCTGGCTGAGGACAGCGCCGGCTCCCGCAAGCTGGTCAGCACGACGACCTGGGCGTCGGTCAGGTCTTCGTCATCCCCGTGCACAGCGGCCTCGTGGCGAGCGTGGTCGCGGGTCTCCCGGACGGCGAGCGTTGAGAGTCCCAGGCCGAGGGCGGCGTACGCGACGCCGACGAGGAAGGGCTCCGGGCGGAGTCCGGAGTGGGCGGCGATAGCGCCGGTGAGCATTGCTGTCAGCGCGACCGCGAGGTAGCCGGCCGACTCGTTGAGTCCCATGGCCAGGCCGCGTCGAGCGGGGCCGACAAGGTCGATCTTCATGATCACCGTGGTCGACCAGGTGAGCCCCTGGCTGATGCCGAGCAGCACGTTCGCGAACACGACCAGCCACCACTCGGGCGCCCAGATCAGCAGCAGGGGCACCGGTACGGCGACCAGCCAGCCGGCGACCAGGACGGGCTTGCGGCCGTAGCGTTCGGACCACGTCCCGGCGAGGTAGTTCGTGACGGCCTTGGCCAGACCGAAGGCAAGGATGTAGGTCAGGACGGCCGCGTAGGTGTCGAGGCCGAACACATCGGTCGCGAGCAGCGGGAGCACGGTGCGCTCCTGGCCGAGCATTCCGCCCACGAGCCCGTTGACCGCGACCAGCAGCGCGAACTGTGCCGCGTTCGCCCGGAGCCCCAGGACGGGCTGCGGGGCGATGTGCGCAGACCTCACGCCCCGGTCTCCAACCGTTGCCCGGTGCTCTTCGCCCAGTCCTCGGGGCCACCGGTGAGGACACTCAGGTGGGTGAAGCCCCGCCGCGCAAGCAGACTGGCGGCACTGCTGGCCCGCTCGCCGTGGCCGCACATCACCACGGTCGGCACGTCGTCGGCGAGGCCGTCGGTGGCCGCCGCGAGCGCCCCGAGCTCGACGTGTACGGCGCCGGGGACGTGACCGGCGCGGTACTCGCCGTCCTGCCTGATGTCGAGGAACCGCGTGCCGGGCTCGCCAGGCGCTTCCGTGAGCGGAACAGATCCGGTCGGTAGCCCGGCCGCGGTCCACGCGGCCACTCCTCCCGACAGCTCGCCGACGACGGCGGCCTCAAATCCGATCTTGGCCGCCTGCCAGAGCACTTCGTCGGCGTCCTGGTCCGGGTCGCGGACCACCACGACTGGGTGCTCCTGGTCGACCAGCCAACCGAGCCAGCTGGCGAACGCCGACCGGAGCGGGATCGACAGTGAGCCAGGGACGTGATCCGCGGCGAAGGCGCCCACCGGCCGAACGTCGACCACGGTCGCGCCGACCGCCTGCGCCGCTGCCACTGCGCCGGGGTCCATCGCCTCCAAGGCCAGTTGCCGGGGGAGCACGGCCGGCCCGCGCCGGTTGATCTCGCCGAGCCGGCGGAAGTACGGGGGATAGGAGCCGAGGCCGGCCAGCAGGCCGACCACGAAGGAGTCCTCGTCAGTGGCGGCCAGGAGCGGGTTGCGGGCTCGTTCGGCACCGATGGTGCTGGTGCGTCGCGATCCCTGTGCTGCGGCGCAGAACGAGCCGGCGCCGTGGGTTGGCCATACCGCGACCTCGTCGGGCAGGGTCAGCAGCCGCTGGACCGACCGGTACTGGGCCCGGGCGAGCTCCTCGGTCCGAGCCGGGTCGACCAGGTCGGTGCGCGCCACGGCGTTGACGAGGAGTGACCCGCCGGTGAAGACGCCCAGCGTCTGGGCGCCGTCCTGGAGCAGGTAGCACACATGTTCATCGGTGTGTCCGGGTGTGCCCCAGACGCGGAGGGCCAGGCCGCCGAGGTCCACCTCGTCCCCGTCGCGCAGCCCGGTGTGCTCGTACTCGCGGCCGCCTGCCGCTGAGCCGAGCACACGCGCTTTGTCGGTGGCGGCGAGCTGCCGGACACCGGTGAGAAAGTCGGCATGGAGGTGGGTGTCGGCCGCGAAGGCGACCGTCAGGCCGTGTTCGGAGAGCGCGTCGTACATCGCCCGCTGATCCCGGCTGGGATCGACCGCGAGAGCCCGGCCGGCTCCCAGGTCGACGACGTACGCGGTGTTGCCGAGTCCCTCGTCGAGAACGGTCAGGATCCTCGCGTCGCTCACCCGCCCTCCTGCTCTGTTCCAAGCACCGTCGGCGCCGGCTTCCGGGAGCTGACCAGGACATAGCCGAGGTAGGGGATCGCCCGCGACATCCGTGGCATCAGCCAGCCCATCTTGCGAAGGTATGCCGGTCGGCTCATCGCCCGCGCCATCACCGCCGCCGCGTGGCCGCGCTCGTCGGCGAGGAAGCCACGCGGCGTCATCATCTCGAAGGGTCCGCACTCCGTCCGGATGTCAACCAGTCCGGCGCCGCCGTAGATCGCCGTCCACTCCTCGATCGAGTCGAACCGCATGCCGGGGCAGACCTGTCCTTGGAAGATCTCGCGAGCCTCCTCCGTCGGCGGCTCCCTCCAGTAGAACTCGGTAGCCAGCACGCGCCCTCCTGGCTTCGTCACCCGGGCCAGCTCCGCAGCGGCCCGTCGCCGGCTGACGAACATCGTCACAGCCTCGGCGACGACGACGTCGAAGCTGTCGTCGTCGTAGGGGAGGGAGACGATGTCCGCGTCGTCGACGCGGACCCGGTCGGCGACCCCGGCGCTCGAGACATTTGCGGTCGCCCGGTCGCGCATCAGTGGCGCGATGTCTGCGGCAACCACGTCCGCGCCGTGCTCCCTGGCCAGCCGGATCGCGGTCGTGCCCACGCCGCAGCCGACGTCGAGCACGCGCTCGCCCGGCTGCACGTCGGCCAGCTGCAGCAGCCGGTCGGTGGAGGCGCGGCCACCCGGGTGGATCACCCGCTTGCCGAGCACCGCCAGGAACGCGTAGGGGTCGAGCTGGTGGATCTGTTCCGCTGTCAACGTGGCCATGGACGTGACTCCATTCAAGAGATCTCTTGAATACTGTCTGAGCCAGCGAATGTTGTCAAGAGAGTTCTTGAATAGATGAGCTTCGACTGCTCCATGCTGCAGCGTGGGCGACTGCTGTGATCGTGACGAGTTCGACGCCGAGGGCTACGACTCGACGTTCGGCGATCGCTTCGCGCGGCGGATGGCGCGCCGCTACCGGAAGCGCGGGCTCAGCCCGGCCGCCAGGGGGATCTCGGCGTTCCTGGCCGATCGTGGCATCGCCGGTGCCACGGTGCTCGAGATCGGCGGAGGCGTGGGCGAGCTGCACGTCGAGCTGCTCCGCCACGGCGCCGCACGAGCCACCAACCTCGAGATCTCCGGCAGCTACGAGCTGGAGGCCGCGGCGCTGCTGGAGAAGACCGGGATGGGGGACCGGGTCGCCCGACGCCGACTCGACATCGCCCGTGCGCCGGACGAGGTCGAGCCCGCCGACGTCGTCGTGCTTCACCGGGTCGTGTGCTGCTACCCCGACTACCGGCGGGTGCTGTCCGCGGCCGGGAGCAAGGCGAACCGGCTCCTGGTGTTCAGCCACCCTCCGCGCAACCTGGTCACCAGCACCGTGATGGCCTGGGAGAACGGCTGGCGGCGGCTGAGGGGCGACAGCTTCCGCACCTTCGTCCATCCGCCGCGCGAGATGGTGGCGGTGCTGGCGGACGCCGGCCTGAGCCCGACCTACCGGTGGCGAGGTCTCGGCTGGCGCGTGGTCGGGCTCGAGCGGCTGGGCTGACGAGTTCCTGCTCAGCTGGGCCGGGCGTACGCCGCAACACCGGTGTCGAGCAGGACGCAGGGCTCGTCGCCCAAGGTCCACGCATCGTGGCCGGGATCGATGTCCACGACATCGCCTGGACCGATGGTCAGCTCGCTGCCGTCATCGAAGCGGATCGTCATCTGGCCCGACTCGCAGAAGCCGGTGTGGTGGGTCTGGCAGGACTCGGTGCCGGCGATGGGCTTGACGTCGTTGGACCACTGCCAGCCCGGCTCGAAGACCCCGCGGCCGAGGGTGAAGCCGCCCTCCAGGGTCACGACGTCCACGTGGCCGTGCTCCTTGAACGGTCGGCGCTCGTGAGCTGAGTCGATGTTCTGCTTGTCGGACATGATTCCCTCCGGGTGTTCTGGTGGTTCTCAGTGGGTGTGTCGGACGGCGAGGAGCGAGATGCTCTTGACGCCGTACGCCGAGCTGGCATTGCGCGCCTGGTCGGAGATGAACGCGTAGCTGTTCACGCGGTGCTGCTCGATGGCGAAGCCGGCGCTCTCGATGGCCTGGAAGTAGGTCTCCTGTTGGGCGGCACCGCCGATGCACGACGCCCAGAGGTCGGCGTTGCAGACGATGGCCTCGGTGAGCTGCTGTTCGGTGATGATGTCGGCGATCGCGAGCCGGCCCCCGGGCTTCAGGACGCGGGCAGCCTCGGCGAACACGGCCGTCTTGTCCGGGCACAGGTTGATCACGCCGTTGGAGATCACGCAGTCGACGCTGGCGTCGGGGAGCGGGAGGTGCTCGATCCGGCCCTCGCGGAACTCCACGTGGCCCAGCCCGGCTGCAGCGGCAAGACCGCGGGCCTTGTCCAGCTGCTCCGGGGTGAAGTCGACGCCGTAGACACGGCCGGTCGGACCCACCAGTCCAGCCGCGTAGAACGCATCCATCCCTGAGCCGCTTCCGAGATCGAGCACGGTCTCGCCAATGTTCAGGCCGGCGAGGTCGAAGAAGTAGCCGACGCCCGCGAACGACTCGACGGCGCCCATGGGCACCGCGGCCAGCCTCTCCGCGTCGTATCCGACGCGAAGGGCGACCGGTGCGCCGAGCTCGAAGTGGTACCGCTCGTGGGGTGCTTGCGCCACGTGCCGGTACATGGTCTTGACCTTGGCCTCGAGCTCTACGGTGTCGACGCTGGTGGTCATGTCGCCCTCCCACATATATTCAATGGATCGCTTGAATAAGACTCTGGTACGTTACTCTTGTCAAGAGAAGTCTTGAATAATGTGAGGTCGACGTGGCGGACCACCGGGCGAAGGCGGCGCTCTACGACGCGCTGTCGGAGTCGGCCAAGGCGCTCGCCAACGGCCGTCGGGCAGAGCTGGTCGACGTGCTTGCCCAGGGCGAGCGGTCGGTCGAGGAACTCGCCGACGAGATCCACCAGACCGTCGCCAATACCTCCCAGCACCTGCAGCGGCTGCTCCGCGCCGGACTCGTCGAGTCGCGCCGCGACGGCACGCGCATCTACTACTCGCTCGCGAGCGGCGCGGTCGGTGAGCTGTGGCGGACCATGCGCAGAGTCGCGGAGCAGCACCTGTCCGAGCTGGACGACCTCGCCGCGGCCTACCTCGGAGAGCGAGACCGGCTCCGCACGATCACCCGCGACGATCTCAAAGCCCGGCTGCGCGACGGCGACGTGATCGTCCTCGACGTGCGACCCGATCCCGAGTACACCTCCGGGCACATCCGCGGCGCGATCTCCATCCCGATCGCGGAGCTCGAGGCCCGGCTCGACGAGATCCCGAAGGGCGCCGACGTGGTGGCGTACTGCCGCGGGCCCTACTGCGTCTACGCCGACGAGGCAGTGCGGCTGTTGACAGGCAAAGGGCTGGCCGCCGCTCGCCTCGAGGACGGCTATCCGGAGTGGGCCCAAGCCCGACTGCCGACCAGCTCGTCGTGAGGCGCTCGCGGCATAGTCCTCAGGCATGTCGGGTCAGTAGCTGAAGGTGGTGGCCGGTTCGTCGCCGATCCAGTTCCACATCGGGACGGTGCCGTTGAGCTCGGCGCCGTCGATGAGCTGCTCGCTGTCGAGCTCCTTGGCGTTGAAGCAGATGGGGCACACGTAGTAGTGGCCGCCCGCGGCCTCGTAGCGCTTGGCCAGATCCTCGATCGGCGGGCAGCCCGCACACGAGGTCCCGACGGCGATGCCGGGCAGCGCGAGCCGGACGGCCTCCTTGGTCAGGAACATCAGGGTCTCGCGTCCGTTCTCCGCGGCCCCGACGGCGACCAGGAACGCGATCATCACCTTCTCGGGGTCTTCCATCCCGGTGGACAGACTCACGACGGCCTTCGTGGACATGGCTTCCTCCCTCGGTCGAATCCAGCAATCCGCACGCTAGGGATCGCGGGAGCCGTCGTCGTCGGGTGAACTCCCTACAGTTCGAGAGGGTCGAGCAGCCCGTTCTTGAGGGCGAAGATCGTGGCCGTGGAACGGGAGTGTGAGCCGGTCTTGGTGTAGATCCGCTCGATGTGTGTGCCAGCGGTCTTCTGGCTGATGCCGAGCTGCCGTGCCACCTCGCGAGTGGCGGCGCCGCGGGCGATCAGCAGAAGGACCTCGAGCTCCCGGGTCGTGAGGCCAGCAGGTCCCGGGCTCGGTCGGCGAGTGCCGGCACCCGCGGCGGTCAGGACTGCGTCGGTGGCCACCGGGTCGAGGCGTCCCGCCGCGACCTCGGCACGGAGCCGGGCGGCGGCCTCCTTCACCTTCAGCCCCCGACCGTCCACCCGGGGAGCGACCAGCTCGGCGAAGGCGCACGAAGACGCCAGGATCCGCCCCGTCAGCGGGATCGCGGCTCCGTGGAGCCCCCGGTGGTGGCCGCTGCCGTCCATTCGCTCATGCGCGAGCGCTGCAACAGCCCCGATCCGCGCCAGACCCGGCGGGCGAGCCAGCACCCTCTCGGTGTAGTAGGCGCTCGCCCGGAGTCGCTCCTGCTCACTCGCAGTGAGTCCTGACTCCTTCATCAGGATGGTCGCCGGCACACCGTGAAGTCCGATGTCGTGAACCAGTCCGGCGCGGCCGACGGTGATGGTCTCCTCGGACGCCAGCCGCAGGCGGTCGGCAGCACCTACGGCGAGCTCGGAGACGCGTCGAGAATGCCCGGCCCGGGTGGGGCAGCGCAGGTCCGTGAAGTCCGCGAACGCGGTGAGAGCGTGGTCGAGCTCGCCCTCGGTCAGCGGAACCGTCAGCTCCGGTTCAACAGCGATTCGCCCGGACGCGTCGTACACCTCGGGGACCTCGCGCAGGATGCCGCCGGCGGCCTCGCAGAACACGTCGACGATCTCCGGGTCGAAGTGCTTCCCCCGCCGTCGACGCGCCTCGCGCACCGCACCGGGGACACCGCCTCGCCGGTCGTAGACCTCGACGACATCTGCGAGATGAAAGATCCGCACAGGCAGGGCGATGTCGGTACCCCCGAGACCGCGGGGGACGCCTCGACCGTCCCATCGGGCGAAGAACTGGCGGAGCGCGGACACGACGTCGGCGCCCAGACCGAGGTCCTCAGCCAGGATCGACGTGACCAGGCAATGACCCTGAATGCCCTGGGCGACGCGGCTCCCGCCACTGACCAGCAGCGCACTGATCGAGCGGGCGCGCTGCGCCAAGGACCCACCGGCTCCGGCGTGGCCGACGAAGAAGCCGAGAGCCTCCATCCCGCCGAGGTCGACGTCGTAGCTGTCGGCCCTGAAGGCGATGTCGTCGCCGAAGTTCGCGGCGACCTCGGGAGCGTCAGCAACGCAGCCCACCCATGCCAGCATCGAGATGTAGAACAGCGCGGCGCGATCCGCGGATGCTCCAAGCCGCTGCGCGAGCCGGACCGCGATCTGCCAAGCCCTCAACAGGTGGGACATCGGCTGCCCCAGCCCGAGGTCAGTCGCCAGCGAGAAGGCAGCCAGCAGGTCCGCCAGCGTGATGTCCGAGGTCTTGTCGATGTCGGCCATGGCGACGTCCGCTCCGTCAGGCGCGGACCACGCGCGGACCGCGGCCACGAGCCTACGACTCCGCCCCACTGCCCATCATCGGAACCGGAGGCGCGTTGGCGACGAGGTCAGGTGTCTCGAGTGGTCAACCGCACCACTGGGAGACCGGTCGCGGTCGCCGCGGTCGGCGCGCAGCAGTCGCCGCCGCACGCGTCGTCGCTGAGGGCACCGTCGCTGAGGGCACCGTCGGTCTCACCCGGATGACCCGCGTGCGCCGGAGCGCGGCAGCCTTCACCGCGCCAGGCCTCGCGGCCCTCCTTCGCGGCGATCGCGGCGATCACCAGGCCCGCCAGTGGGTCGGCCCAGGACCAGCCGAGCGAGGCGTTGAGCACGAGCCCCGCAAGTAGCACGGCAGAGAGGTAGGTGCACAGCAGTGTCTGGGTGGAGTCGGCCACCACCGCGTTGGAGCCGAGCGCCCGGCCGGTACGGCGCTGTGCCCAGGACAGGAACGGCATGATCAGCAGCGACGCGGCCGCGAGCCCGATCCCGACCGGTGACGGGTCCGGGTCGTGCCCCGAGGCCAGGCTGCGGACGGACTCGACGCTGACGTACGCCGCGAGCGCGAAGAAGGAGATCGCCATCAGGCGCAGCGCCCAGCGCTCGCGCGTCTCCGGCATGGGGTGGCGGAACTGCCACAGGATGATCACGCCGCTGGAGACCTCAACCACCGAGTCCAGGCCGAATCCCACCAGGGCGATCGAACCCGCCATCAGGCCGGCGGTGACCGCGATGACCGCCTCGACGAGGTTGTAGGCGACCGAGGCGCCGGCCAGCAGCTGTGCGCGGCGGCCGAGCCGGACGCGTTCGTCGGCCGGGAGGTCGACCTTGGTGTGCACGTGTGCAGCCATCACACGCTCTCGAGCGTGTCGACGCCGTACCGCGGGCACAAGGTGGCGGCCTCGCCGGTTGAAGTAAGGAGCCGCTCGGCAGCAGCGAGCAGGTCGAGCACCACAGCGGAATGCTCCAGCGACCACACCGACGCCCGACCGACCGGACGTGAGCTGACCAGCCCACAGTCCTTGAGACAGGCAAGGTGCTTGGAGACGGTGCTCTGGGCCAGGCCTAGCTGTGACGTCAGGTCGACCACTCGATGCTCACCCTCCGCGAGGCGGCGCACGATCGCGAGCCGCGAGGGATCGGAGAACCCGTTGAACAGGCAGGCCGCGGCGGTCATGGCAGCGCGCTCGTCCAAGGCGGCTGTGCCCTGAATCATCGCCATCCGGCGATGATATGGCCGAGACGTGTTGCTGACCAACACCTGCCCGGTGGACGGAGTGGCTCGCACGACAAAGGGTTCTCGCACGACAAAGGGTTGGAGTGAAGCCTCTACCGCCGGGTCTGAAGCGGGCGCCCCCGGCAGGATTCGAACCTGCGCTCCCGCCTCCGGAGGGCGGTGCTCTATCCCCTGAGCTACGGGGGCTCGGGACGACGGGAACCATACCCGCCGCACCTGCGCGCCGGGAAACTCCCGCCGTGCGGACCGCTGTCCCACGCCGGGCAAACCGATGCGGGTGGCCGGCGCCCGCGCCGATACCCTTGGCCGGTGACTCCCGAGCAGCTCTCCGCAGCGATCGTCGACGTGCTGACGACGCTGTCCGACGAGGGTGCGCTCACCCTCCCGGACGGCGTACCCACGACGGTGACGGTGGAGCGCCCGCGCGTGAGGGAGCACGGCGACTACGCCACCAACGTGGCGCTCCAGCTGGCCAAGAAGGCGGGCACCAACCCGCGCGACCTGGCCGGCCGGATCCAGGACCTCCTGCAGAAGGTCGACGGGGTCGCCCAGGTCGACATCGCCGGGCCGGGGTTCCTCAATATCCACGTCGAGGCTGCGGCACAGGGCGTCGTCGCGGCGCAGGTCGTGGCGGCGGGAGCCGACTACGGCCGGAGCGAGACCGGTGCGGGGGAGCGTGTCAACCTCGAGTTCGTCTCCGCCAACCCGACCGGCCCGGTGACGCTGGCCAGCGCCCGGTGGGCCGCGGTCGGCGACACCCTCGCGCGGCTGTTCGAGGCGACCGGATCGGAGGTCGCCCGGGAGTACTACTTCAACGACCACGGCGCGCAGATCGACCGGTTCACGATCTCGCTGCTGGCCCGCGCGCGCGGCCAGGAGCCGCCGGAGGACGGCTACCAGGGCAGCTACATCACCGAGATCGCCGAGCGGGTGCTGGCCGACCACCCCGAGGTCGTCGACCAGGACGACGACCAGGCGCGGGAGTCGATGCGCGCCTACGGCGTCCCGCTGATGTTCGAGGAGATCAAGCAGACCCTGGAGGACTTCCGGGTCCCCTTCGACGTGTGGTTCCACGAGAACGACCTGCACAAGAGCGGCGCCGTCGAGCGGGCGATCGAGCGGCTCACCGAGCTCGGGAACATCTACGAGAAGGACGGCGCCAAGTGGCTGGCCACCGAGCAGTTCGGTGATGACAAGGACCGGGTCATCGTCCGCTCCAACGGCCAGCCGGCCTACCTCTCGGGCGACCTCGCCTACTACCTCGACAAGCGCGAGCGGGGCTTCGACCGCTGCGTGATCCTGCTGGGTGCCGACCACCACGGCTACGTCGGCCGGATGATGGCGATGTGCGCGGCGTTCGGCGACGAGCCCGGCAAGAACCTCGAGATCATCATCGGCCAGATGGTCAACCTGCTCAGCCAGGGCAACGTCGTGCGGATGGGCAAGCGGAGCGGCAACATCGTCACGCTCATCGACCTGGTCGAGGAGATCGGCATCGACGCGGCCCGCTACGCGCTGGTGCGCAACTCGATCGAGACCAACCTCGACATCGACATCGACCTGTGGACCAAGGCCACGAGCGACAACCCCGTCTTCTACGTGCAGTACGCCCACGCGCGGGTCAGCTCGATCCTGCGGAACGCCGAGGACCTCGGCCTCGCACCGGAGTCCCACCCCGAGCTGCTGGTGCACGAGAAGGAGGGCGAGCTGCTGCGCGCGCTCGCCGACTTCCCGCGGGTCGTCCAAGGTGCGGCCGACCTCCGCGAGCCGCACCGCGTGGCGCGCTACCTCGAGGACACCGCCGCGTCCTACCACCGGTTCTACGACAACTGCCGGGTGCTGCCGATGGGCGACGAGGAGCCGACCGACCTGCACCGCGCCCGCCTGCTGCTGGTGGCCGCCACCCGCACCGTGCTCGCCAACGGGCTCGCCCTGCTCGGCGTCAGCGCGCCCGAGCGGATGTGACCGTGTCCAGGGGATCGGGGCGATGACCCACGAGGCCGGCTGGGCCCACGCGCCGGGCGCCCTGCGCGCGCCGTCGTGGCTGCGCGAGCCCACCGACCCCAACGCGCTCGTGGCCCAGCTCTGGTCGCAGACCGCGCACAAGCACGCCGGCGTGCTGACGGTCGGCGGCGTCTCGCTCACCGACCTCGCGGCCGAGCACGGCTCTCCGGCGTACGTCCTCGACGAGGCCGACTTCCGGGCCCGGGCCGGCGCCTTCCGCCGCGCGTTCGCCGACTACGACGTCTTCTACGCCGGCAAGGCGTTCCTGTGCACGGCGGTCGCCCACTGGGTGGCCGAGGAGGGCCTCAACCTCGACGTCTGCTCGGGCGGTGAGCTCGCGGTCGCCGAGCGGGCGGGCTTCGACATGGCGCGGGTCGGCTTCCACGGCAACAACAAGAGCATCGCCGAGATCGAGCAGGCGGTGACCCTGGGCGTCGGCCGGATCATCCTCGACTCCCTCCACGAGATCGAGCGGGTCGCCGAGGTCGCCGAGCGGCTCGGGCGCACCCAGTCCGTCATGGTGCGCGTGACCGCCGGCGTCGAGGCGCACACCCACGAGTACATCGCCACCGCGCACGAGGACCAGAAGTTCGGCTTCTCGATCACCAACGGCGACGCCCTCGACGCAGTACGCCGCGTCGTGGAGGTCCCGAGCCTGCACCTGCTGGGCCTGCACTCCCACATCGGCAGCCAGATCTTCGACTCCTCAGGCTTCGAGGTCGCCGCGCGCCGGGTCCTCGCGCTCCACGCGCGGGTCTCCGACGAGCTCGGCGTGACGCTGCCGGAGATGGACCTCGGTGGCGGGTTCGGCATCGCCTACACCACCCAGGACGACCCGTCGGACCCCGCGCAGCTCGCGATCGAGATGAGCAAGATCGTCGAGCACGAGTGCCGCGGCCTCGGGATCGCCGAGCCCCGCCTCTCGATCGAGCCGGGCCGCGCCATCGTCGGCCCGGCGATGTGCACCCTCTACGAGGTGGGTACGGTCAAGGAGGTCGCCCTCGACGGCGGCGCCACCCGCACCTACGTCTCCGTCGACGGCGGCATGAGCGACAACATCCGCACCGCGCTCTACGACGCTGACTACTCCTGCACCCTGGCCAGCCGAGCCTCGGACGCGCCACCGATCCTCGCCAGGGTGGTCGGGAAGCACTGCGAGGCGGGCGACATCGTCGTCAAGGACGAGTTCCTGCCCGGCGACGTCCGCCCCGGCGACCTGCTCGCGGTGCCCGGCACCGGCGCCTACTGCCGCTCGATGGCTTCCAACTACAACCACGCGCTCCGGCCGCCGGTCGTGGCGGTCCTGGACGGCCGCTCACGCGTCCTGGTCCGCCGCGAGACGCTCGACGACCTCCTCTCGACCGATGTAGGGAACGACCAGTGACAGACAGAAGGCTCAAGGTCGCCGTGCTCGGCTGCGGCTCGGTGGGCTCCCAGGTGGTCCGGCTGCTCCAGGAGCAGGCCGGTGACCTCGCGGCGCGGGTCGGGGCACCCGTCGACCTCGTCGGCGTCGCCGTACGCCGCCTCGACGCGCCGCGTGAGATCGAGGTGCCCGACGGGCTGCTCACCACCGACGCGGCGGGCCTGGTCGCGCGCGACGACGTCGACCTCGTGGTCGAGGTGATCGGCGGCATCGAGCCGGCCCGGAGCCTGATCCTCTCCGCGCTCGAGAACGGGGCCAGCGTGGTGACCGCCAACAAGGCGCTGCTGGCCGAGGACGGACCGACCCTCTTCGAGGCCGCGGAGAAGGCCGGCCGAGACCTCTACTACGAGGCCGCAGTCGCAGGCGCGATCCCGATCCTGCGGCCGCTGCGCGAGTCGCTGGCCGGCGACACGGTGACCCGGGTGCTCGGCATCGTCAACGGCACCACCAACTTCATCCTCGACAAGATGGACAGCTCGGGCGCGGGCTTCGCCGAGGCGCTCGAGGAGGCCCAGGAGCTCGGCTACGCCGAGGCCGACCCGACCGCCGACGTCGAGGGGTTCGACGCCGCTGCCAAGGCCGCGATCCTGGCCTCGCTGGCCTTCCACTCTCGGGTGACCGCCTCCGACGTGCACCGCGAGGGCATCGCTGACGTGACCGCGGCCGACGTCCAGTCCGCGCGCGACATGGGCTCGGTCGTCAAGCTGCTCGCGATCTGCGAGCTCCGCACCAACCCCGGCGGTGACGACTCGGTGGCCGTCCGGGTGCACCCCGCGATGATCCCCAGGACCCACCCGCTGGCCTCGGTCCGCGAGGCATACAACGCGGTCTTCGTCGAGTCCAAGGCGGCCGGCCAGCTCATGTTCTACGGCCCCGGCGCCGGTGGCGCCCCGACGGCGAGCGCCGTCCTCGGCGACCTGGTCACGGTGGCGCGGCACGTGCTCGCCGGCAAGCGCGGCGCCGGTGAGTCGGCGTACGCCGACCGCGCGGTGCTGCCGATGGGGGAGACGATCACCCGCTACCACGTCGCGATCGACGTCGACGACAAGGCCGGCGTACTGGCCACGGTCGCGCAGGCGTTCGCCGAGCACGGCGTGTCCATCCAGACCGTGCGCCAGGAGGGCCGCGACGACGACGCCCAGCTCGTCGTGGTCTCGCACAGCGCCACCGACGCCCAGCTGGCCGCGACCGTCCAGCACCTGCGCGGCCTCGACATCGTGCGCGAGGTCACCTCGGTGATGCGGGTCGAAGGCGGTGACGAGTGACCACCCCACAGAGTTCTTCGCCTCCCCCGCTTCGCTCCTCCGGCGAACAACTCGGCGGGGACCCCGAGAACCGAGTGAGCAGCGAGGCGCGCACTCACCAGTGGCGGGGAGTGATCGACGAATATCGCGACCTCCTGCAGATCCCGGAGGGCACGCCGGCGATCACCCTGCGTGAGGGCGGCACGCCGCTGGTGCACTCCGAGTGGCTCTCCGGACTGACCCGGGCCGAGGTGTGGCTCAAGGTCGAGGGCAACAACCCCACCGGCTCCTTCAAGGACCGCGGCATGACCACCGCCATCTCGGTCGCGGTGCACGACGGCGCCAAGGCGGTCGTCTGCGCGTCCACGGGCAACACCTCGGCCTCGATGGCGGCCTACGCCGCGAAGGCCGGCCTCACGCCGATCGTGCTGGTCCCCGAGGGGAAGATCGCCGCCGGCAAGATGGCCCAGGCGATCCTGCACGGCGCCCGGGTGATCATGGTCCGCGGCAACTTCGACAACTGCCTCGAGCTCGCCAAGGGGCTCGCCTGGGACTACCCCGTCGCTCTGGTCAACTCGGTCAACCCGGTCCGGCTGGAGGGCCAGAAGACCGCCGCCTTCGAGATCGTCGACTTCCTCGGCGACGCACCCGACTTCCACCTGCTGCCCGTCGGCAACGCCGGCAACATCGCGGCGTACTGGCTGGGCTACACCCAGTACTTCGACCTCGGGATGACGACCCGGCGGCCCCGGATGCACGGCTTCCAGGCCGAGGGCGCCGCGCCCCTGGTCACCGGCGAGCCCTTCCCCGACCCCGAGACGCGGGCCACCGCGATCCGGATCGGCAACCCCGCCTCGTGGAAGCTAGCGGAGGCCGCTGCGCATGAGTCCGACGGGCGGTTCCGGGCCGTCAGCGACGACCAGATCCTTGCCGCACAGCGCGAGCTCGCCTCGCACGACGGGGTCTTCGTCGAGCCCGCCTCCGCGGCCGGCATCGCGGGGCTGCTCGCCGACCTCGCGCGTGGTGACTCCTACGCCGGCAGCACCGTCGTCGTCACCGTGACCGGCCACGGGCTCAAGGACATCGACACGGCCCTGGAGGGCTTCGGTCCGATGGTCGAGTCGGTGATCGACGCGGACGTGACGGCCGCGGCCGAGGCGGCCGGGCTCCGTTGATCCGGGCCACCGTCCCGGCGACCTCCGCCAACCTGGGGCCCGGCTTCGACTCGCTCGGGCTGGCCCTCGACCTGCGCGACGAGCTCGAGGCAGAGCTGGCGGGTTCCGGTCTCGTCGTCGAGGTCACCGGCGCCGGGTCGGGCGAGGTGCCGCTCGACGAGGGCCACCTGGTCGTGCGGGCCATGCGGCGGGCCTTCGACGCGCTCGGCGCCCAGCCGCCCGGGCTGCGGCTGCGCTGCCGCAACGCGATCCCCCATGCCCGCGGACTGGGCTCGTCGTCGGCCGCGATCATCGGCGGGCTGGTCCTGGCCAGGGCGTTGGTGGACGGCGCGGACCGGCTCGACGACGCCGCGCTGCTGGCCCTCGCGGTGGAGCTGGAGGGCCACCCCGACAACGTCGCACCGGCGCTGCTCGGGGGTTTCGTCGTGTCGGGTCGCGACGAGCGTGGCGAGGTCTACGCCGTGCCCTCGCCGGTCGACGCGCGGGTCGGCGCCACCGTGTTCGTGCCACCGGAGCCCCTGTCGACCGAGGTGGCGCGGGGCCTGCTGCCCCCGACCGTGCCCCACGCGGACGCAGCCGCCAACAGCGGGAACGCCGCGCTGGTGGTGGCGGCGCTGGCCGGCCGGCCGGAGCAGTTGTGGCGGGGCACCCGTGACCTCCTGCACCAGGACTACCGCCGCCCCGCGATGCCGGCTTCGCTGGACCTGGTCGACCGCCTCCGCGCCGACGGGCTCGCCGCCGTGGTCTCCGGTGCCGGCCCGACCGTGCTGGTGCTCACCGTCGACGGCGCCGACCTCGCTGCGTACTGCCCGGACGGCTGGACCCACCTCCGGCTCGCCGTGGACAGCCTGGGCGCCCGGCTCGGCTGACCCTCGCGGTTTGCTATGTTGGTGCCGCGCCGGTTCTCGGCGCGGCACCGCATCTGAGGCGCCACCCACCTCTTCCGATTTGTCGCCGACCTCTGCCCGCCCACGGGCACAGCGCAGAGCTGCTCGGCGTAGCGAAGGACAACAGTGACCGACACCCAGCACGAGACCGCGGACGCGCCCGCCGAGCCCCAGGCCACGGCGAAGAAACGCTCCGGCGGTCTCAACACGATGCTGCTCGCCGAGCTCAAGTCGATGGCCGGCGGCCTCGGCATCAAGGGCACCGGCTCGATGAAGAAGGCCCAGCTGGTCGAGGCGATCAAGGCCGCCCAAGCCGGTGGCCAGTCCGGAGGCCAGTCTGCGGAGCCGAAGCAGGGGCGCTCGCAGGAGCCTCAGCCCGAGAGCCGCGAGGCCCGGCCCGAGAGCCGCGAGGAGCGCCCCGAGCGAGAGGAGGCGCAGCCGCGCGAGGAGGCACAGCCCCGCCAGCAGCGGCAGCCGCGCGAGGAGCGCCCGGAGCGCAAGGACCGTCAGGACCGCCAGGCGCGCCAGGACCGCGAGGAGCAGAAGGCCGAGGACAAGCGAGAGCAGTCCGAGGAGGAGCGCCCCGCCGCCAACCAGACCCGTCAGCAGGACCGTCAGCAGGACCGTCAGCAGGACCGTCAGCAGGACCGTCAGCAGGACCGTCAGCAGGGTCAGCGCAACCAGGGTCAGGCTCGCCAGGGCGGCCAGCAGAACCAGCAGGACGGCCAACAAAGCGGCCAACAGGGCGGCGGCCAGGGCGGCGGCCAGCAGGGCGGCCAGCAGAACCGGCAGGGCGGCCAGAACCAGCAGAACCAGAACCAGCAGCGGCAGAACGAGCAGGCTCGCAACCAGCAGGCCGAGAACCAGCAGTCCCAGACCGACGCCCAGGGCGACCTGGAGGGCGACGAGGACGGGGAGGGCGCCCGCCGCAACCGGCGCCGCCGGGGCCGCGACCGCGACCGCACCCGCACCGGCGGGCGCAGCGAGCCGGACACCACGATCCTCGAGGACGACGTCCTGGTGCCGGCCGCGGGCATCCTCGACGTGCTCGACAACTACGCGTTCGTCCGGACCAGCGGCTACCTCGCCGGCGCCGACGACGTCTACCTGTCGCTGTCCATGGTGCGCAAGTACGTGCTGCGCCGCGGCGATGCCATCGTCGGGCAGGTGCGCCAGCCCCGCGAGGGCGAGCGCAAGGAGAAGTTCAACCCGATGGTGCGCATCGACAGCGTCAACGGTGCCGACCCGGAGGCGGCCAAGCACCGGGTCGAGTTCGGCCACCTGACGCCGGTCCACCCGCATCAGCGGCTGCGGCTCGAGACCGGGCCCGACAGCGTGATCGGACGGGTCATCGACATCGTGACCCCGGTCGGGAAGGGGCAGCGAGGGCTGATCGTCGCGCCCGCGCAGACCGGCAAGACGACCATCCTCCAGGCCGTGGCGACTGCGATCACCACCAACAACCCCGAGTGCCACCTGATGGTGGTGCTGGTCGACGAGCGGCCCGAGGAGGTCACCGACTTCGAGCGGCTGGTCAAGGGCGAGGTGATCGCCTCGACGTTCGACCAGGCTCCCGCCGACCACACCACGGTCGCCGAGCTCGCCGTCGAGCGCGCCAAGCGGCTCGTCGAGCTGGGCCACGACGTGGTGGTGCTCATCGACGGGCTGACCCGGCTCGGCCGCGCCTACAACGTGTCCGCGCCTGCCGCGGGCCGTACCCTCGCCGACGGCGTCGACGCCTCGGCGCTCACCGAGATCAAACGGCTCTTCGGCGCCGCGCGCAGCCTCGAGAACGGCGGGTCGCTGACGATCCTGGCCACCGCCCTCTCCGGCACCCGCTCCACGGTCGACGAGCTGGTGGTCGAGGAGCTGACCGGCACCGAGAACCTGGTGCTGCGGCTCGACGGCGACCTCGCCGAGGAGCGGGTGTTCCCCGCGGTCGACCTGGCGCGGTCGCGCACCCATCACGAGGCGGTGCTGGTCGGCGACCAGGAGCACGGGATCCTCGACAAGCTCCGGCGCGGCCTGGCGGGCAAGGGTGGCGCGGGGCTGGCAGGGCTGCTCACGAGGCTCCGCGACACCCAGACCAACTACGAGCTGCTCAGCGGCGGTCGCCGCTAACCTGTAGTGCCGGGGCCCGAGCACTGGCCGGAAGAATGTTTTTGAGGTTTCTACTACATCAGTGGCGTCGCTGACCGATACTCACACTGAGACAGGTCGGGAAGGACGGTCAAGTGGCGCTCATCGTGGTTGCCGACGACGACGTGGACATCCGCGACCTCGTCGAGTTCAAGCTGGCGACGCTCGGGCACCAGATCCTCACGGTGGCCGACGGCAGCTCCGCCGTCGACGCCTGCCGCACCTCGCACCCCGACCTCGCGGTCCTGGACGTGATGATGCCCGGCCTGACCGGTCTCGAGGCGGTCCGTGAGATCCGGAGCAACCCGGCGCTCAAGGACATCCCGGTGATCCTGCTGACGGCCCGCGCGCAGCAGTCCGACGTGCAGACCGGCTACGACTCCGGTGCTGACGACTACATCACCAAGCCGTTCTCCCCGAAGGACCTGGCCAGCCGCGTCGAGGCGCTGCTCGCCCGCGTGCTCTGACGGTCCCGAGTTTCGTCGGCCAGCCGACGGAACTGGGGCTTGGACGACGCAGCCTCATCGTCCAAGCAAGAGTTTCGTCGGTCAGCCGACGGAACTCGCCACGGGCTCGCCACGGGCTCGCAACGGGAATGTGACCGGTGTGCCGGACGTTGCGTAGCATGTACGGCTGGCTCCGGTTCACGGCTCGCGTCAGTGCGAGGCGACCCGGGGCATACGAGAGGAAACCATGAAGGCTGACATCCACCCCGACTACGTGGACACCGAGGTCACCTGCACCTGCGGCGCCACGTTCACCACGCGGAGCACGGCGAAGAACGGCGTGATCCACGCCGACGTGTGCTCCCAGTGCCACCCGTTCTACACGGGCAAGCAGAAGATCCTCGACACCGGCGGCCGCGTGGCCCGGTTCGAGGCGCGCTACGCCAAGAAGGCGCCCGCCAAGGACGCCCAGCCGGCGGACAGCAACTCCTAGCTTCTCCACAGCGCCGACCCGTGCCCTCAGCGAGGGCGTGGGTCGGCGCTCGCGATTTGCAGGTCGGGTCCGAGGAGAGGAGTGCCGGTGTTCGAGTCGATCGACGCCATGGCGGCGGAGCACGCAGAGCTGGAGCAGCAGCTCGGCGCCGCGGAGACGCACGCCGACGCGCGCCTGGCGAAGAAGATCAACCAGCGCTACGCCCTCCTGACCAAGGTCCTCACCGCCAAGAAGGAGTGGGACGACCTCGAGGGGGACATCGAGGCCGCCCGCGAGCTCGCCGCCGAGGACCCGACGTTCGTCGAGGAGGTCGAGACCCTCTCCGAGCGGCGGCACGTCGCCGAGGAGCGGCTGCGGATGCTGCTGGTCCCGCGCGACCCGGCCGACGACAAGGACGCCATCCTCGAGGTGAAGTCGGGGGAGGGCGGCGAGGAGTCGGCGCTGTTCGCGGGTGACCTGCTCCGGATGTACACCCGGTACGCCGAGCGGCGCGGCTGGAAGGTCGAGCTGCTGGACGCGACCGAGTCCGACCTGGGCGGCTACAAGTCCGTCACCCTCGCCGTGAAGGCGAAGGGCACCGTCGAGCCCGGTGAGGGGCCGTTCGGGCTGCTCAAGTTCGAGGGTGGTGTGCACCGCGTCCAACGGGTGCCGGTCACCGAGTCGCAGGGGCGGGTGCACACGAGCGCGGCGGGGGTCCTGGTGCTGCCGGAGGCCGAGCAGGTCGACGTCACGATCGACGACAACGACCTGCGCATCGACGTCTTCCGCAGCAGCGGCCCGGGCGGCCAGAGCGTCAACACCACCGACTCCGCGGTCCGCATCACCCACCTCCCGACCGGGATCGTGGTCAGCTGCCAGAACGAGAAGAGCCAGCTCCAGAACAAGGAGCAGGCCATGCGGATCCTGCGTGCCCGGCTGCTGGCGGCCGCCCAGGAGGAGGCCGACGCCGCGGCCAGCGACGCCCGGCGCAGCCAGGTCCGCACCGTCGACCGCTCCGAGCGGATCCGCACCTACAACTACCCGGAGAACCGGATCTCCGACCACCGCACCAGCTACAAGGCCTACAACCTCGACCAGGTGCTCGACGGCGACCTGCAGCCGGTCCTCGACTCCTGCCTCGAGCTCGACCTGGCCGACCGGCTCGCCGCGCTCGACCAACCACCCCACGGAACCGCCCGGTGAGCGCGCTGCGCGCGGGCGCGAGCGCTTCCGCGGGGACCCCGGAAAGACAGTGACGCCACGCGCGGCACAACGGGCCGCGGCGGCCGTGCTGGAGCGGGCCGGCGTCCCCAGCCCGGAGCACGACGCCGCCGAGCTGCTCGCTCACGTGCTCGGCACCGACCGGTCCCGGCTGGCGCTCGTGGACGACGTGCCTGCCGACTCGGTCGAGCGGTACGACGCCCTCGTCGCGCGCCGCGCAGCCCGGGAGCCGCTCCAGCACCTGACCGGCGAGGCGTGGTTCCGCCACGTGCGGCTCGAGGTCGGGCCCGGCGTGTTCACGCCGCGGCCGGAGACCGAGCTCCTGGCCGGGTGGGCGATTGCGGCGGCCGCGGCCCTCGAGGCGCCGGTCGTGGTCGACCTGTGCACCGGCTCGGGCGCGATCGCCAAGGCGGTCGCCGACGAGGTCCCCGACGCCGAGGTGCACGCCGTCGAGCTGGACCCCGCCGCCCACGCGTACGCCGAGCGCAACCTGGCGGGCAGCGGAGTCGACCTGCGGCTCGGCGATGCGTTCACGGCCTTCGACGACCTCGCCGGCACCGTCGATGTGGTGGTCTGCAACCCGCCCTACGTGCCGCTGGAGGCCTGGGAGTCCGTGGCCCCCGAGGCCCGCGACCACGACCCGCACCTGGCCCTGTTCTCGGGTGCCGACGGGCTCGACGCGATCCGGGTCCTGGCCGTCCGGGCCGCCGTGCTGCTGCGGCCCGGGGGAGCGCTCGGCGTCGAGCACGCCGACGTCCAGGGCGAGGCCGTTCCGGGGGTGCTGGCCGCCACCGGACGCTGGGGCGAGATCCGCGACCACCGCGACCTCGCGGGCCGTCCTCGGTTCACGACGGCCAGGCTGGCACCATGACCCCTGTGTCCGAGCGCTACCCCACCACGACCGACGAGGAGCGCGAGGCCGCGGTCGAAGCCGCCAGCCTCGCCATCCAACGGGGGGCGCTCGTGGTGCTGCCCACCGACACCGTCTACGGACTCGCGGCCGACGCCTTCGACAAGGACTCGGTCCAGCAGCTCCTCGACGCCAAGGGTCGGGGCCGCGAGATGCCGCCGCCGGTGCTCGTCTCGGCGGCGACGACGCTCGACGCCCTGGCCGTGCGGGTGCCGACCTGGGCCCGGGCGCTGGTCGAGGAGTTCTGGCCCGGAGCGCTGACGCTCGTCTGCCACGCGCACGCCTCCCTGCAGTGGGACCTCGGCGACACCCGCGGCACGGTCGCGGTCCGGATGCCCGACCACCCGGTCGCCCTTGAGATCCTCGAGCGCACCGGCCCGCTCGCGGTCAGCTCGGCCAACCTGACCGGCCGGCCGGCGGCGACAGAGGCGGCCGGGGCCGAGGAGATGCTCGGCGACGACGTCGAGGTGGTGGTGGACGGCGGTACGTCGCCGGGCGGTGAGGCCTCGACCATCGTCGATGCCACGCAGACGCCGGGCCGGGTGCTGCGGATGGGCGCGATCAGCCTCGAGCGGCTCAACGCCGTGCTCGAGCCGCTCGGCCACGCGATCCCGGACCCGGATGCACCCGCCGAGCCAGGGGCGTCCGGGGACGACCCGGCGTGAGGGAGTACATCCTCGTCTTCCTGGTGGCCGCCTCGGTCACCTACCTGCTCACCGTCGTGGCCCGCGAGATCGCGCTCCGCTCCGGTGCGGTGGCCAAGGTCCGCGACCGCGACGTCCACGACGAGCCGATCCCCTACCTCGGCGGCCTCGCGATGCTCGGTGGCCTGGTCGCGGCGTACTTCGTGGCCCGGGAGCTGCCGTTCCTGTCCGGAAGGCCTTTCGTCTTCCACGACGCCGGGGTGGTGCTGATCGCGGGCGCGCTGATCTGCGCGGTGGGGGTGCTCGACGACCTCTTCGAGCTGGACGCCCTGACCAAGCTCGGTGGTCAGGTCCTCGCGGCCGGGTTCCTGGTGGCCTTCGGGGTGCAGTTCGTCTTCTTCACCGACTCCCGGGGCAATGTGTTCTCCCTGGACCTCGCCCAGGGCGGGCTCCTCACCGGGGTGCTCGTGGTCGCGACCATGAACGCGGTCAACATGGTCGACGGCCTCGACGGCCTCGCGGCCGGGGTCGTCGGCATCGCTTCCCTGGCGTTCTTCGTTTTCTGCTACAGCCTGACCCGGCTCAACGGCACCGACCGGGCCAACACGGCGGCGTTCCTCAGCGTGGCCCTCGCCGGCGTCTGCGCCGGGTTCCTGGTCCACAACTTCCATCCGGCCCGGCTCTTCATGGGCGACAGCGGGTCGATGCTGATCGGGCTGGTGATGTCCGCGAGTGCGGTGACGCTCTCCGGGCAGTACTCGCCCCAGCAGCTCAGCGAGGGCGGCGGTGGCTCGGCCGCCAGCCTGCTGCCGACCCTGCTCCCGGTGCTTCTGCCCATCTCCCTGCTGATCGTGCCGCTCGCCGACCTGATGCTGGCCGTCTTCCGCCGCACCCGGGCCGGCCGCTCGCCGTTCGCTCCCGACAAGCAGCACCTGCACCACCGGCTGCTCGAGATCGGGCACAGCCAGCGCCGGGCCGTGCTGATCATGTGGATGTGGGCGGCCCTGGTGGCCTTCGGCACGGTGCTGGCCAGCCTCTACAGCGGCCCGTGGGTGGTCGCGGTCGTCTCGGCGATGACGCTGGTGACGGTCGTGCTCACCTTCGTGCTGCCGCGGTTGCACCGACCCCGGTTGCCTGCGGGAGAACCGGGCTGAGAGGGTGGTGGCCTGACCGCGGGCTGGGACGCCCTCGGTTTCGAGCCACCATAGACTTTGTGCTAGTTTTCACAAGCACTCAGGTTGCACTCAGAATCACCCTCGACCAGGACGGCCGCCGACGATGACGACTGCCCCGCTTCCCCGCATCGGGGTACGGGTATGCCGTGTTAGGTTCGATCGGTGCCAGAGCGCGGTGCCGACCAGGCAGGGGACGCCGGACTCCGCGGCCGTGACCTCATCGGCCTCGGTGGCCTGCTCGTCGGTGCGATCGTCGCAGGCACGCTGCTCGGCATCTTCGTCGACCACGCGGCCGGCACCACTCCAGTCTTCACGGTTCTCGGAGTGTTCCTCGGCATGGCGGTCGGAGCGGTCGGCTTCGCGCTGCGGGTCCGTGCCGCCGTTCGCTGAGCGGTTCGCGGGAGTGTCGGCATGAGCGAGATCTCGACCGAGGCCGTCGTGGCGGGGCCGAAGCAGGCGTCGGTGCGCAAGGTGGTGCGCGACCAGCGCAAGACCCTCGTCGTCGCACTCTGCATGGCCATCGCGGCCTACTGGGTCATCGGCCAGCTCGGTGAGTGGCGGCTGGCCGGCTGCCTCGCGATCGGTGTCGGGCTCGGTCTGCTCAACCACCTCGCCACCGAGTACTGGCTGCTGCGGATCATCACCTCCGGTGAGGAGCCCAGCCGCAACCGCATGATCCGCTCGACCATCGCCCGCCTCTCGCTGCTGTCGATCGTCGCGGTCGGGCTCACCATCCTCATGTGGCCCGACGGCGTCGGTGTCCTGATCGGCCTGGCCATCTTCCGTCTGATCGCTCTGACGATGACGAGCATCACCCTGCTGAAGGAGCTGAAGGAGCAATGAGCACGCCCCTGATCGGCGCTGTCCTCCCCGCGGAGATCAAGATCGGCGAGCACGTCGAACGCACGCTCGGCGGGATCACGTTCAACCTCGACACGATCTGGACCACCGCGATCGCCGGTGCCCTCGTGCTGACCCTCGGCTTCCTCGCCCGTCGCGCGCTCACCCGCGACACCGAGGACCACGTCCCGACCAAGCTGCAGCTGTTCTGGGAGACGATCGTCTCCCAGGTCAACGCCCAGGTCGAGGACAACATCGGCCGGGTGCACCCCTACGTCGCGCCGCTGGCCATCTCGCTGTTCTTCTTCATCCTCTTCGCCAACTGGCTCGAGCTGATTCCCAGCGAGCTCAACGAGAAGACGCACCTGCTCCCGGCGCCGACCTCCGACACCAACCTGACCTACGCGATGGCGATCCTGGTCATGGTGAGCGTCTGGATCTACGGCATCCGCACCAAGGGGCTCAAGGCCTACCTCAAGCACTTCGTCGAGCCGTTCCCGATCCTGCTTCCGCTCAACATCCTCGAGGAGCTGCTCAAGCCGGTCACCCTGGCGCTGCGGCTCTTCGGCAACATCTTCGCCGGCGGCATCATGCTCTCGCTGATCGGCGCCCTGATCGCCTGGAAGGTCGGCGACGTCCCGGTCGGCGGCGTGCTCGGCATCGTCTTCAACATCATCTGGAAGCTGTTCGACATGGTGATCGGCGGCATCCAGGCGTTCATCTTCGCGCTGCTGACCGTCCTCTACTTCGCCATGGCCGGAGCCGGCCACGGCGACGAGCACGACCACGGCGAGTCGCACCTCGACGACCACGACGACGTCACCGAGGCGTCCGACGAGGCCGTCTCGGCAGAGAAGACCCCCGTTCCCGCGACCTGACCCACCGGGTCGGTCACGACAAGAGGTAACCCCGATGCGCCTCCCGGGGCGCGAGATATGAGGAGAGAAGTTCCATGGCAGCAGTAACTGATACAGCCGTCCAGACGGCCGGTGCGTTCATCGGCGGTGGCATCGCCCTCGCCGGTGGTGCGATCGGCGCCGGTATCGGTGACGGTCTGGCCGGCTCGTCCTACATCCAGGGCGTGGCTCGGCAGCCCGAGGCGCAGGGTCGCCTGCAGACGATCTTCTTCCTGACGGTCGGTCTGTGCGAGGCGGTGTTCTTCATCAACCTCGCGTTCATGGCGCTCTTCGTGTTCGTCCAGGCCAAGTCCACCTGACGGTCGCCCGACAACGCCAGACCTAGCAAAGGACAGACAGCATGGCAGTCCAGCTCACGCCCCCGACGGCCCTGGAGAGCAACTTCCTGGTCCCCAACGGCACCTTCTTCGTCGAGCTGTTCGCATTCGTCCTGATCCTGGTCGTGCTTGCTCGCTACATCATCCCGCCGATCAACAAGGCGATGGTGGCGCGGCAGGAGGCCATCCGGCAGGAGTTCGCCGACGCCGCCAAGGCCAAGGAGAGCGCCGAGAAGGCTGAGGCCGACTTCAAGGCGCAGATCGCCGACGCCCGCAAGGACGCCGCGCGCATCCGCGAGGAGGCGCACGAGCAGGGCAAGCAGATCATCGAGGAGGCCAAGCAGCAGGCCGTCGTCGAGCAGCAGCGGATCAAGGACCAGGCGCAGGCCCAGATCGCGGCGGAGCGCCAGCAGGCGCTCACCTCGCTGCGTGCCGAGGTCGGCACCCTGGCCACCTCGCTGGCCGGGCGCATCGTCGGTGAGTCGCTCGAGGACGACGAGCGGAGCAGCCGCGTGGTCGACAGGTTCCTCGCCGACCTGGAGTCCCTCGAGACCAGCAAGGCCGTCCGGAACGGGGCGCCGAGCTGATGCTGCGCGGAGCCTCTGCCGAAGCGCTGGCCGAGCTGACCAAGCTCGGTGCCCGCACGTCCACCCTCGAGGAGGGTGCGACGCTCGGCTCCCAGCTGTTCGGGGTCGCCGACGTCGTACGCCGCGACGTGGCCCTGCGTCGCGCCCTCACCGACGGCTCGGTCGAGGGCGAGTCGAAGGCCGGGCTGGCCAGGGCGGTGTTCGGCAAGGCGCTCGACGAGCCGGCGCTCGACCTGGTCGCCGACGCGGCGAGCAGACGCTGGATCGCCGGCTCCGACCTGCCCTACGCCCTGGAGCGGGTGGCCGTCGCTGCCACGGTCCGTTCCGCGGGCGCCCGTGGCAAGCAGGTGGGCGACGAGCTGTTCGCCGTGCTGCAGCTCATCGAGGGCAGCTCGACGCTCCGGGACGCGCTCGCGGACCCCTCGCGCACCGCGCAGGACCGCAGCGAGCTGCTTCTCGGCCTCCTCGAGGGCAAGACCCTCCCGGCCACCAAGATGCTGGTGGGCCAGGCGGTCACCCGTCAGGCCGGCACCGTCGAGGCGGCGCTGGAGGAGTACCTCGGCCTCGCCGCCGAGGCGCTCGAGGAGCGGGTGGCCACGGTGCACACCGCCAAGGAGCTCTCCGCTGACGAGCAGCAGCGGCTCGCCGCGGCGCTCGGCCAGCAGTACGGCACCGAGGTGCAGCTGCACGTCGTCGTCGACCCGGGGCTGATCGGCGGCCTGCGGGTCGAGATCGGCGACGACGTCATCGACGGCACCGTCGCCAGCCGGCTCGACGAGGCGCGCCGCCGGCTCGCCGGCTGACACGAACCAGACCTGAACCACACACCAAGGACTCAACCCAATTTAGGGGGCTGAAAGATGACGGAGCTTTCCATCCGCCCGGAGGAGATCCGGGACGCGCTCCAGAAGTACGTCGACGACTACAAGCCGTCGGCTGCCGCCAAGGAGGAGGTCGGCACGGTCGCGACCGCCGGTGACGGCATCGCGCGGGTCTCCGGCCTCCCGTCCGCCATGGCCAACGAGCTGCTCGAGTTCGAGGACGGCACGCTCGGCATCGCGCTGAACCTCGACACCCGCGAGATCGGCGTCGTCATCCTCGGCGACTTCGCGGGCATCGAGGAGGGCCAGACCGTCCGCCGTACCGGCGAGATCCTCTCGGTCCCCGTCGGCGACGCGTTCATGGGCCGGGTCATCGACCCGCTCGGCACCCCGATCGACGGCCTCGGGGACATCGAGTCCGAGGGCCGCCGCGCCCTCGAGCTCCAGGCCCCGGGCGTGATGGCCCGCCAGTCGGTGTCGGAGCCGATGGCGACCGGCATCAAGGCGATCGACTCGATGACCCCGATCGGCCGCGGTCAGCGCCAGCTGATCATCGGTGACCGCTCGACCGGCAAGACCACCATCGCCATCGACACGATCATCAACCAGAAGCAGAACTGGGAGTCGGGCGACCCGAAGAAGCAGGTCCGCTGCATCTACGTGGCGATCGGCCAGAAGGGCTCGACGATCGCCGCGGTGCGCGGTGCTCTCGAGGAGGCCGGCGCGCTGGAGTACACCACGATCGTGGCCTCGCCGGCGTCCGACAGCGCGGGGTTCAAGTACCTCGCCCCCTACACCGGCTCGGCCATCGGCCAGCACTGGATGTACGACGGCAAGCACGTCCTGATCGTCTTCGACGACCTGACCAAGCAGGCCGAGGCCTACCGCGCGGTGTCGCTGCTGCTGCGCCGCCCGCCGGGCCGCGAGGCCTACCCGGGCGACGTGTTCTACCTGCACAGCCGGCTGCTGGAGCGCTGCGCGAAGCTGTCCGACGACCTCGGCGCCGGGTCGATGACCGGGCTGCCGATCATCGAGACCAAGGCCAACGACGTGTCGGCCTACATCCCGACCAACGTCATCTCGATCACCGACGGTCAGATCTTCCTGCAGTCCGACCTGTTCGCGGCCAACCAGCGTCCGGCCATCGACGTCGGCATCTCGGTGTCGCGGGTGGGCGGCGCGGCCATGACCAAGGCGATGAAGGCCGTCACCGGCTCGCTCAAGGTCGACCTGGCGCAGTTCCGCGCGATGGAGGCGTTCGCGATGTTCGCCTCCGACCTCGACGCGGCCTCGCGCCAGCAGCTCGACCGCGGCCAGCGGCTGATGGCCCTGCTCAAGCAGCCGGCGTACTCGCCCTTCCCGGTGGAGGAGATGACCGTCTCCCTGTGGATCGGCACCTCGGGCCGGCTCGACAAGGTCCCGACCGAGGACGTCGCACGCTTCGAGAGCGAGCTGCTCGACTACCTGCGCCGCTCGCACGGCGAGATCCTCGGCGAGATCCGTGACTCGCTGCAGTTCACCGACGAGACCGCGTCGAAGCTGAGTGATGCCTACGACTCCTTCGTGGAGCAGTTCGAGACCTCCGAGGGCGGCTCGATCCACGTCGGCGACCAGGTCAAGGAAGAGGCCATGGAGGACGACGAGCTCGAGCAGGAGCAGATCGTCAAGCAGAAGCGCAGCTGAGGCTCGGGCGGCTAGGGAAGGCTAGAAACAGATGGCTGTATCGCTGCGGGAGTACCGCGCGCGGATCAAGTCGACGGAGTCGATGAAGAAGATCACGCGCGCCATGGAGCTCATCGCTGCGTCCCGCATCATCAAGGCGCAGCAGCGGGCTCAGGCGTCCGCGCCGTACGCCCGGGAGCTGACCCGTGCGGTCTCCGCGGTGGCGACGTTCTCCAACGTCAACCACCCGCTGACCAAGGAGGAGGAGGAGCCCAAGCGGGCCGCCGTCCTGGTCATCACCAGCGACCGCGGTCTGGCCGGCGCCTACTCCTCGAGCGTGCTCAAGGAGGCCGAGCGGCTCGGTGAGCGGCTCCGGGCCGAGGGCAAGGAGATCGACACCTACATCTGCGGGCGCAAGGGCGAGGCCTACTACCGGTTCCGCCAGCGCCCGGTCGTGAAGGCGTGGACCGGGTTCAGCGACCAGCCGTCCTACGACGTCGCGGCCGAGATCGGGCGCACTCTCATCGACAGCTTCGTCAAGGAGCAGGGCGAGGAGGGCGACGTCGACGAGGTGCACGTCGTCTACACGCGGTTCCGCTCGATGCTGACCCAGGAGCCAACAGCCATCCGGATGCTTCCGCTCGAGGTCGTCGAGGCCGAGGACTCGAAGCAGGAGGAGAAGCCCGAGCTGCTCCCGCTCTACGAGTTCGAGCCGTCGGCGGAGGCGGTGCTCGACGCGCTGCTGCCGCAGTACGTCCAGAGCCGGATCTTCTACGCGCTGCTCCAGGCCGCGGCCTCCGAGCTCGCGGCCCGCCAGAAGGCGATGAAGTCGGCGACCGACAACGCAGACGAGCTCATCAAGAAGTACACCCGGGTGGCCAACCAGGCTCGACAGTCCGGCATCACCCAGGAGATCAGCGAGATCGTCGGCGGCGTGAACGCGCTCGCCGATGCCCAGGCAGAAGCCCAGTAAGGGAGAGAGACATGACTGCAACGGTCGAGGAGACCAAGGAGACCGGCACCGGCGCCACCGGGCGGATCGCCCGGGTGATCGGCCCGGTCGTCGACGTGGAGTACCCCGTCGACGCGATGCCCGACATCTACAACAAGCTCGAGTGCGAGCTCGAGCTCGGCGGCGAGAAGCGCATCCTCTCCCTCGAGGTCGCTCAGCACATCGGTGACGGCATGGTCCGCGCGATCTCGCTGCAGCCGACCGACGGCCTGGTCCGCGGTGCGCAGGTGGTCGACACCGGCGGCCCGATCACGGTGCCCGTGGGCGACGTGACACTCGGCAAGGTGTTCAACATGCTGGGCGAGCCCCTCAACCTCAAGGATGGCGAGGAGCTCGACATCAAGGAGCGGTGGACCATCCACCGCCGACCGCCGGCCTTCGACCAGCTCGAGTCGAAGACCCAGATGTTCGAGACCGGCATCAAGGTCATCGACCTGCTGACCCCCTACGTGCAGGGCGGCAAGATCGGCCTGTTCGGCGGTGCCGGCGTCGGCAAGACCGTGCTGATCCAGGAGATGATCGCCCGCGTCGCCAAGGACCACGGCGGTGTGTCGGTGTTCGCCGGGGTCGGCGAGCGCACCCGTGAGGGCAACGACCTGATCACCGAGATGGAGGAGGCCGGCGTCATCGGCCAGACCGCCCTCGTGTTCGGTCAGATGGACGAGCCGCCCGGCACCCGGCTGCGGGTCGCGCTGTCGGCGCTGACGATGGCGGAGTACTTCCGCGACGTCCAGAACCAGGACGTGCTGCTGTTCATCGACAACATCTTCCGGTTCACCCAGGCCGGCTCGGAGGTCTCCACCCTGCTGGGCCGGATGCCGTCCGCGGTGGGCTACCAGCCCAACCTCGCCGACGAGATGGGCACGCTCCAGGAGCGGATCACCTCGACCCGTGGCCACTCGATCACCTCGATGCAGGCGATCTACGTGCCCGCGGACGACTACACCGACCCGGCGCCGGCGACGACGTTCGCCCACCTCGACGCGACGACCGAGCTGTCCCGCGAGATCGCCTCGCTGGGCATCTACCCCGCCGTGGACCCGCTGACCTCGACGTCGCGGATCCTCTCGGCGGAGTACATCGGCCAGGCGCACTACGACTGCGCGATCCGGATCAAGCAGATCCTCCAGCGCAACAAGGAGCTCCAGGACATCATCGCGATCCTCGGTGTCGACGAGCTGTCCGAGGAGGACAAGATCATCGTCTCGCGGGCGCGCCGCATCCAGCGGTTCCTCTCGCAGAACACCTACGTCGCCAAGCAGTTCACCGGCATCGAGGGTTCGACGGTCCCGGTCGCGGAGACCGTCGAGGCGTTCAACAAGATCGCCGACGGCGACTACGACCACGTGGCCGAGCAGGCGTTCTTCATGTGCGGCAACCTCGACGACGTCGAGCGCAAGTGGGACGAAATCCAGAAGAGCCTGTGACGGGAACCTGCCATGGCTGACGCACTCACTGTCGAGCTGGTCGCGGCCGACCGCGTCGTGTGGTCGGGCGAGGCCACGATGGTCATCGCCCGGACGGTGGAGGGCGACATCGGCGTGCTCCGCGGCCACGCGCCGGTCCTCTCGGTGCTGAGCGAGGCGATCGTCGAGATCACCGCCGAGGACGGCCACACCGTCTTCGCGGTGGCCGACGGGGGCTTCCTGTCGGTGGCCAACGACCGGGTCTCGATCCTGTCCGAGCACGCCGAGCTCGCCACCGAGGTCGACGTCGAGGAGGCCCGGGCACTGCTCGAGGACGCCAAGGCCGGGCACTGGACCGACGGCTCCGAGACCGAGCGCCGGATCCGGATGGCGGAGGCTCGCATCCGGGTGGTTGAGAAGGACACGAGCTCGTCGTCGTAGGCTCGGCCCCTCTCGGGTTGTGAAAGATGAGCCAGCAAGGCTCTGCCGGAAGGGGACCAGGTGCCGCTGTGGTTGGACCTGCTCGACGCAGCCGGCCTCGGGGTGCTCCTGGTCCTGCTCTACGGCTTCCTGCTCGTCGTACGCCGGCGGGTGCTGTCGAGGAACGGCGGCACCTTCGAGCTCAGCCACCGGCTGCACCCGGATGCGGAGCCCGGCCACGGCTGGCTGCTGGGGCTGGGCCGCTACTCGGGTGAGCAGCTGGAGTGGTTCCGCATCTTCACGCTCTCCCGGCGGCCGAAGCGCGCCTGGAACCGCGCCCGGCTCTCCTACGACGCCGCCCGTGAGCCGGTCGGGCTGGAGCGCAACGTGCTCTACCCCGAGCACCTCGTGGTCGAGTGCGCCAGCCCCCAGGGACTGGTGGAGCTGGCGATGAGCCGGGAGTCACTGACCGGCTTCCAGTCCTGGCTCGAGGCGCGGCCGCCCGGGACGGACTGGTCGCGCTGACCGCCGACCCGGTGCTGGCCGCCCGCAACGCGGTGGTCGCGGCGTTCGTGCTCAACGGCTTCCTCTACGCCTCCCTCGTCTCCCGGCTTCCCGACCTGAGGAGCGAGCTGTCGCTGTCCAACGGCGCGCTGGGGCTGCTGCTGCTCGCGATCGCGGCCGGATCGGTCATCGCGCTGCCGGCGGCGGGCTCGCTCATCCACCGCTTCGACGCCGCGCGGGTGGTGCGCGGCGGTTCGCTCGCCGCTGCGGGAGGCCTCTTCGTCGCCGCCATCGGCGCCGGACAGCTCAACGCGGTGTGGGTCTGCGCGGTGGGGTTCTTCTCCTTCGGCGTCGGCACCAGCGTCTGGGACGTGTCGATGAACGTCGAGGGGGCCGAGGTCGAGCGCGGGCTCGGCCGGGCGATCATGCCCCGCTTCCACGCCGCGTGGTCGATCGGCTCCATCAGCGGCGCGGCGGTCGGCGTGCCGATGGCGGCCGTGTCGGCACCCCTGCCGCTGCACCTGGGAGTGGTCGGCGCCGCGGTCGTCGCCGTTGCGTTCCGGGCCACCGGGGCCTTCCTCCCAGCAGAGGAGCAGAAGCAGGCGGCTTCGGCGTCCGCCCGGTCCGCCTGGCTCGAGCCACGGACGATCGCGATCGGCGTCATGGTCCTGGCCTTCACGGTCGCCGAGGGCTCGGCCAACGACTGGCTCTCGCTGGCATTGATCGATGGCTACGACGTCGAGCACTGGGTCGGCGTGACTGGCTACGCCGCGTTCGTGTGCGCGATGACCGTCGGGCGGATGAGCGGGCCGGTCCTGCTGGACCGGTTCGGCCGCCCTCCGGTGCTGTGGGCCTCGGCCCTCGCCGCGGCGACGGGCATCCTGCTGGTCGTGCTGGGCGGGCATCTCGTGGTGGTCGCGCTCGGTGTCCTCGTGTGGGGATGCGGGGCGGCGCTCGGCTTCCCGGTGGGGATGAGCGCGGCGGCCGACGACTCGGCCCGCTCGGCGGCTCGGGTCTCGGTGGTGGCCACGATCGGCTACGGCGCCTTCCTCGGCGGCCCGCCCCTGCTCGGCTGGCTCGGCGACCGGGTGGGCACCCTCGACGCCCTGCTCGCGGTGGCGGTGCTGATGGTGCCGGCCGCCGTCACGGTGTTCGCCGCGCGGCCGGCCGGCCGCGCCGTCAGCCGGACGGCGCCCTGACGGCCAGGCGACCGTCTGGCTCGTCTGAGGGCACTCGCCTCACAAAGCCTTCGGCAGGGGTTCGGGCCGACTCGACGACTGGGCGTGGCGTCCTGGTGCGGTCGACGTGATGTCGAGGTGAGGCGGGCGGTGCTGGGGGTGGTTGCACTGGTAGCGGTAGAGGTCAGTCCCGTCCTCCACCAGAAAGGTCCCCGGTGTGGCTGCGGGCCGCAGGATCAGCCGGTCGAAGCGCTGAGCGATCTGGGCGAGCGACTTCATGCTGGTGACGTCCAGGACGTCACCGGCGGGGACCAGGCGCAGCCCGGTCACAGGCACGATCGAGCTGCGGTAGCGGCGGGCCTCCCGGGCACATGGGTCGGTCCGGTCGGGTTTGGTGATCAGCAGCACCACCAACGCCAACAGCCCGAGCACCGTGCCGAGCAGGCCGGCCCACCGCAGCGGCATCAGCGGGACGTGGCGTCCCAGGACCTGCCAGGAAGCGGTGCCGGGCCTGCTCACGGCGGTGGAGTGCTTGGTGGCCGTGGGGCGCGCCCACTGCGCCGACGGCCCGGTCGTTCCGGTCGGCTGTCCAGGTTGGGTCGCCGCGTTGGCGGCAGCGGCGGCGGAACCTGTGGTTATTGCGGGAACGACGGTGCTCGGAGTGATGGCAAGAGCCAGTGCTGGCTCAGGGCCTCGCACAGCGTCGTCGAACCGCAGGCCTGCCAGGGAGCCGCGGAGCGCGACCAGCGGTTGCACGGAGACCGTGTACTTGTCCACCGGGATGCCGGTGAGCCCGGCAGCATGCACGACGACGGCGTCGAGGGCGTGAAAGTTGAGTGTGCCGGTGAGACTCGTCCGATCGTCTTGGATCTCCTGGGCCGGGCCGAGGGCGATCCGGTGGGTCCATCCGGTCGGCCCCTGAACGATCGCCCACAGCCGTGCAGTGCCGACGATGTGGTGCTCTGCTGATGTGCTCAGTGACCAGGTGGCTCGCACCGTGAGCCGGTCGACCAGCTTGCGGTACACGGGGTCCCCCGCGTGGATCTCCCCGTCCGGGTACACCAGGTTGGGCGACACAGCCGCCGTGTAGGCGTAGCTGACCTGGGTAGTCCAAGGCACCTTCTGCACCTCCACGGACTGGCCCGGGAAGACGTACGTCGCCGCGGTCAGACCGCCGAACAGGAGCGCCACGGTCGCCAGACCCGCGGCGTGTGCCCAGCGTGAGCCGGACGCTAGTTGCAGGTCGTGGATGCTCATCGGTGCTCTTTCGGCTCGACGCCGGCGCCGACGCCGGCGAACGCCGGTGGCACCGGTAGCGCCGCCGGTCGTGATCACGAGTGCGAGCACTCCGGCTACCAGGGGGTTGTGGATCCAGCCGAGCACGACACCACCGTGAGGTACTCGGACCCCGAGCCGGCCGATCATCTGATCCTCGGCCGGGTGCTCGGGGTCGTGCCAGCTGTTGTTGTCGCCCTTGAAGTCGTATCCCTCCGCGGTCTTGGCCACGATGCGGTGCAACACCACCGTGTGCATCAGGTTGCTCCGGTACGCCGCGACCTGGCCCGGCCGGTAGTCGACGGCCGGATAGACCACGGCGAGATCCCCGGTGTGAAACGTGGGCTCCATGCTGACCCCATGGGTGACCACGTAGGTGGCCCGCCCACCCAACGCCGCCGGCGCGAGGAACCACCAGCCCACGGCGAGCAGGCTCACCGTGAGCGCCACAGACAACGCGACGCGGGTCCGCATCACAGATCCTGGTTGACGACCCGGGTGTGGCCGCCCAGCAGGGACGGCCACACCCTCAAAGGGAGGTCAGCTCACAGATCAGTTGACCAGGACGGAGGTCGAGGTCAGGGCGGCGGTCGACTGGACGAACGGCGAGCCGCCGTTGTCGCAGGTGTAGGTGGTCTGCGTGGTGCCGTCGTAGCTGCCGGCGCCGCACGAGGTGGTGGCGCCGCCGTTGAATCCGATGGACACCGCTGAACCGGTCGTGTCACCGGCCAGCACCAGGGTGACGGAGTTGACGTTGTCACCGGCGCCGTTGACGTTGTAGCCGATCGAGTTGACAGTGGCACCGCTGACGGTGTTGGTTCCGTAACCCACGGTCGCGTCCGGGACGGTGTTGCTCGCCGTGAACGCCGTACCACCGGCTACCACTGCCGCGACGAGCGCGGCGCCAGCCAAGAACTTGCCTTTACGAGTCATTGAACTTTTCCTTACCAGGCCCGAGTACGTATCCCGGGAAGCCCATCTCGGGTCGTCCTGGGATGCCCCGCTTGCCGGGTGCTAAGAGGACATCGGCCAGGGAGAGCTCTCCCTTACGGGGATGTCGGTCGAGCCGGACCAAAGTCCGCAGAAATGGCCGATCGGTGGTCCGCGCACCGCCGAATGGGTCATCCCGGCATAGTCCGCCGACGCGACTCTGTATCAGGGGTGAAGCCCGAACCGGCTCAACGGCCCAAGCGCTGGATCAGCCGCTCGGCGTCGTGGGGCGCGTAGCCCTTGGCGTCGTTGTCGAAGTAGACGAAGGTGTCCTGGCCCCAGCCCTTGATCTTCCTCGCCCACGCGTCGAGGGAGCGGTCGTCGTAGCCACTGGTGTAGAGCTCGGCGTCGCCATGCAGGCGGACGTAGCGGAAGTCGGCGGTGTCCTCCTCGACCTTGGGCCACCGGCCCGCGGCGTCGGCGAGCACGCAGGCGATGCGGTGCTCACGCAGGAGGGAGTACGCCGCCGGCTGCTCGAAGGTCTTGCTGCGGAACTCCAGGGCGTAGCGCACCTCGGCTCCGGTGGGACTGGTGCGGGGCAGCTGGTCGAAGAACGTCGCGAGCCGCTCCTCGTCGTACTGGATGGTCTCGGGCAGCTGCCACAGGATCGGCCCGAGCTTGTGGCCCAGCTCCCACACGCCGGAGTCGAAGAACCTCTTGAGCGGCTCCTCCGCGTCGGCCAGCCGCTTCATGTGGCTGATGAAGCGGCTGCCCTTGACCGCGAAGACGAAGTCGTCGGGGGTCTGGTCGCGCCACTTCTGGTACGACGTCGGCTTCTGCAGCGCGTAGAAGGAGCCGTTGATCTCGATCGACGTCATCCGGCTCGCGGCGTGGGCGAGCTCCTCGCGCTGGGGCAGCCCGTTGGGGTAGAAGTCGCCGCGCCACCCGCGGTAGGTCCACCCGGAGATCCCGACGCGCACCTCGGCCATGGAGTCGGGGTACCCACGTGAGATCGCGCACGTCACGGCGCGTCCATTTGTGAGTCTCGGCGAGATCTGGGCACCGTTGAGGACGTGCTTGCCCTGGAGATCGTCGGAGCCGTCATCCTCGCCGCCCTGCTGTGGGTGGGTGCGCGCCTGCTGTTGGCGGGTCGCCAGCTGGAGGAGGTGACCCCGCCGGGATCCAACCGGATCCCGGTCGCTCCGTCGGGCAGCGTGGCCGCGAAGGTCGACCGCCGGCTCCAGCAGACCCGCAGCGCCGTCGAGACTCTCGTGATGCCCGAGGTCGAGCGCGAGGAGCTGCACCCCTCCGCGGGCGCGTTCCGCAACCGCGCCCAGACCTACGTCGTCCTCGGCAGCGGGCTGCTCGGCCTGGCGGCGATGCTGGTCATCGGCTTCGTCCTGATGGTCTGAGAAGACCTCGGACGACCGGTCAGCGCTGCCCGCCTGGCACCCACAGCACGTCGCCCTGTTCGCGGTTGGCGTAGCGGGCCAGGATGAACAGCAAGTCGGAGAGCCGGTTGAGGTAGGTGATCGCGAGCGGGTTCATCGTCTCGCCGTGCTCGGCGTGGGCCGCCCAGGCCGACCGCTCCGCGCGGCGCACGACCGTGCGACAGACGTGCAGGTGGGCGGAGCCGGGCGTCCCGCCGGAGAGGATGAACGAGCGGAGCGACTCGAGCGACTCGTTGTAGTGGTCGCACCAGCCCTCGAGCCGGTCGACGTAGGGCTGCTCGACGCGTAGCGGGGGGTACTCCGGGTCGGGGACCACCGGCGTGCACAGGTCGGCGCCCACGTCGAACAGGTCGTTCTGGACGTGCACCAGGACCGCCACCACGTCGTCGTCGAGCGCGCCGACCGAGATGGCGACGCCGAGGTGGGCGTTGGCCTCGTCGACGTCGGCGTAGGCGTGCAGGCGCAGGTCGTTCTTGGTGGTCACCGAGTTGTCCCCGAGCCGGGTCTCACCGGCGTCTCCGGTCCGGGTGTAGATCCGTGTCAGGTTGACCATGGGCGCACAGTAGCCCGCAGACCAGCCCAAAGGGTGAGCCCGCTCGACGGCGCGACCGGCACGGTGAGCAGGAAGAGCGCGGCGCGGGAGCAATCCCTCGCCGGGTTCGAGCGTCATAGTGGTGTGAG
>Ga0268264_10000234_pt1 | contig 105863 bp, 102 predicted proteins | sample KBSSwiS32_FD_190357 | JGI IMG/M metagenome (GOLD analysis project Ga0268264, IMG submission 190357) | Switchgrass rhizosphere microbial communities from Kellogg Biological Station, Michigan, USA - KBS Switchgrass S3-2 (SPAdes) (version 2) | ecosystem: Host-associated > Plants > Roots >... | reverse complement strand
GTCGGCTCATCACATCCTGGGGCTGGAGCAGGTCCCAAGGGTTTGGCTGTTCGCCAATTAAAGTGGTACGTGAGCTGGGTTCAGAACGTCGCGAGACAGTTTGGTCCCTATCTGCCGTGGGCGTCGAAATTTGAGAGGAGTTGACCCTAGTACGAGAGGACCGGGTTGAACATACCTCTGGTGGACCTGTCGTGGCGCCAGCCGCGCAGCAGGGTAGCTATGTATGGACGGGATAACCGCTGAAAGCATCTAAGCGGGAAGCCTCCCTCAAGATAAGATTTCTTAGAGCGGTCGAAGACCACGACCTTGATAGATCGGATGTGGAAGTGCGGTAACGCATGGAGCTAACCGATACTAATTGCTCTATTCGCGCTTGAGAACCCCACCATCATCGACAGACCTGATCCAACAAGATCAGCCACGTCGCCAAATGGCGGGATATCCTCAGCATCGAAATATACAAAAACTCGATTTCTAGAACTTACACGCGGCCTCCATAGCTTGGTGGCCATAGCGTCTGTGACCCACCCGATCCCATCCCGAACTCGGCCGTGAAACCAGACCGCGCCGATGGTACTAGCGCTTAAGCGGTGGAAGAGTAGGTCGCCGCCAGGCTTTGAAGACCGCGTGTAAGAGTCCGTAAAAACGATACCCATATCACAATGACAAAGGAAAATAGCCCCGGGCCGCACAGCGACCCGTAAGGCACCTCTTGCAGGTCCTCGCCGCGGGGTGGAGCAGCCCGGTAGCTCGTCAGGCTCATAACCTGAAGGTCACAGGTTCAAATCCTGTCCCCGCAACCAGCGGACCGCAAAATCAATCAAACAGAAACACATCATCAACCCGCAGAGCATCAGCTACGCGGGCCGCAACGCGTTCAGCCAAGACATCTCTTGAACAACGCAATGGTGCGGCCCCATGCTAGCGCCGCAGCCTCCTTGTTGAAGCGCGGCGTCGTGTCGTTGTTGAAGCCGTGCTCGACGCCGGCATAGATAAATCCCTGATAGCGGACACCGGCTTTTTTGAGCGCGTCTTCATAGGCCGGCCAACTGCCGTTTATCCTGGTGTCATTGCCGGCGAGATTGACGAGCAGCTCCGCCTTGATCGCGGGCACTTCCTCGAGCGGCGGTGGCTGGCCGTAGAAGGGGACGCCGGCGCGCAAGGTCGGGACCTGCGTCGCCAGCTTGTTGACGATTCCGCCGCCGTAACAGAAGCCGACGGCGCCGAGCTCGCCGTTTCCATCGGGCAACGCTTCGGCATATAGCGCCGCGGCGATGAAATCGGGACGGATCTTCGTCTGGTCGAGCGTACCGAACAGCGCCCGCGCCTTGTCCTCGTCGCCCGGATATCCGCCAAGCTTGCTCAGCGCATCGGGCGCGACCGCGATAAAGCCATCGACCGCCAGCCGGCGCGCGATATCCTCGATATGCGGATTCAATCCGCGATTCTCATGGACGACAAGCACCACGGGCTTGCGTTTGCCACGCGAGGCGCCGGCAGGTTTGGCGACATAGGCGTTGATCGAGCCCGAGCCCTCTGGCGACGGGATCTCGATTTTCGAAACGGTGATACGTGCATCGGTCGGCGCAATGACCTGCGCACGGGCGAAGTCCGGGCTTAGCGCCGCCAGCAATGTCGTCGCCGCCGCGACGCTGCCGGCATGGGCCGCAATCTTCTCGATAAAGCCCCGGCGGCTGATGGCGCCGTGCACATATTCATCGAAGCGATCGAGCACCTCCCGCGAATAGATGGTTACGGCCTCAGCCTTTTTGGGTCCAGGCATCAGATCACCTCCTATATGCTCCGGCACAACGCCGTTCAGATTCCCGGGAAATCCTCCCGGTCGGCGAGGCTGGTGATGTCCTGGACATTGAGCGATCCGACGCCGACCGCATCGACTACGACGCGCCTGCGCTGGTCCATCGGCAACGCCATCACGAACGCGACGAGCTCCGATAGCGTGCCGCTTTTGAGTATCTTGAAATCATAGAACATATCGGAGCCGCTATCGTCGCGCTCATGCACCTGCGCGGCGGCATCCCAATTAACCTCTGTCATCGCTTCACCCCAAGATGTCGGTGGCCAGTTTGGTCCGGGCGGCTTCAATTCGCAACATGACAATGTACAATCTGTGGCTGACAAGGGACGGATAGACGCTGTTGTGCTGACCGTTGCCGCCCGACAGACCGTCGAAGGCGTCCCGATTTTCGGTGCGGCCTTTCGACGAGCCTGATATTGAGGTGCGGTTGGGGATAGCAGGCTTGATGACGGACGTCCTGATCACGGTCGATACAGAGATGAAATCGTCACTGCATCGCCAAGGCCTGTCGGCGGCGGAGAATGCCGCAAGCTCGATCTTCGGCCTCACCGCCGCCGGAAGTTTCGGCATCGGTTGGCAAATGGACCGGATGGACGCGCATGGCCTGAAGGGCGTGTTCTTCGTCGATCCGATGCCCGCGCTCGTTTATGGCGAAGCGATCCTTGCCGACATCGTCGGGCCGATCGTCACGCGCGGCCACGACGTTCAGCTCCATATCCACACCGAGTGGCTCGAATGGTCGCCGACCGCGCCGGTCGGCGACCGGCGCGGGCACAGTATCGGCGATTTCTGCCGGGCCGATCAGCATGTCCTGCTGGCGATGGCCCGTGACCTGATCGAGCGCGCCGGAGCGCCGCGGCCGACGGCGTTTCGCGCCGGCAATTTTGGCGCGAACGAGGATACGATCTCGGTGCTCGCCGAACTTGGCATCGCGTGGGACAGTAGCGTCAATGCCGATTATCTCGGCCGTGGATGCCGCATCGATTTCGATCCCGGCCGCCATATGCCGGTCGCGCATCGCGGGCTGGTCGAGCTCCCGGTTTCCGGGCTCAACGATATGCCGGGCCATTTTCGTCCGGCACAAATTTGTGCGATTTCGTCATGGGAGATGCGGGCCGCGCTCACCCATGCCGTCATTCATGATCATGTCCTCTTCAATATCGTCACCCATAGTTTCGAAATGCTGTCGCGCGACCGCCAGCGCCCGAACCGCGCCGTGACCGCGCGGTTCGAAGCCATGTGCCGCACGATCGCCGATACGCCCGGCCTGCGCAGCGTGCGCATCGCCGATCTCGATCCCGTCGGCATCCTCGGCCCGGACAAGTCTCGCATCGGGGCAAGCCGGTTGCGGACCTGGGCCCGCCTCGCCGAACAGGCGATGGCGACCTGGGCCTATGAGCGGCGCTTGCGCCCGGTATGACGGGCCTAGCCCCCGCAATCGTCCTGGGTGTCGATACGCCGATCGGGCTGTCGATCGTGCGCCAATTGGGACAGCATGGCGTACCGGTGCACCTTGTCGGCAAATCGGCACGCTCAATCAGCGCACGATCGCGATGGGTGCGCAGCTTCACCGTGCGTCCGCCGGGCCCGCTGGCCGACTGGTTGCCGGCATTCGCGCTGAACCTCGCTGCCGGTGCGATCTTCGCGATCTCCGAGACGACCCTGATCGAACTCGCGGATCTTGCGCCGATATTGGGCGGCGCACACGTGCTGACGCCACGGCAGCCGGCGCTCGGTATCGTATTGGACAAGATCGAGACGCTGGCGCGCGCCCGCGCGTTCGGCATCGAGACCCCCGAAAGCTGGCAGCCGGACGTGACCGAGGATTTTGCCGGGAAGGCGGCGACATTGCGCTACCCGGTCGTCGCGAAATGGCGCGATCCCAATGTTTCGAAGCCGCTGCTCAACGATGCCGGTCTCGAATTTCACAAGGCCGAATATGCCGCTGACGCCGTGGCGTTGCTGGCGCTGCTCGATCGCTATCGAACGATCGGCCTGTGGCCGATGATCCAGAGCTACTGCCCGGGCCACGGTCTCGGGCAGATGCTCTATATGGAGAATGGGCGCGCGACGCTCCGCTTCCAGCATCGCCGCATCCACGAATGGCCGCCTGAAGGTGGTGTCTCGACCTTCTGCACCGCCGAGCCACTCGATCTCCACGCAGCACAAATGGCCAAGTCCGAAGCCTTGCTGGCGTCAATCGACTGGGATGGTCCGGCGATGGTCGAATATCGCTATGATCCGCAGACCGGCCGCTATGTGCTGATGGAGATCAATGGCCGCTTCTGGGGCAGCATGCCGCTAGCCCATGTCTGCGGCGCCGATTTCGCATGGGAAGCCTATCGCCGTCGCGTGCTGGGTGAGGGCAGTGAAATGCCGCTGCCAGGCAGCAATATCCGCGCGCGGTACATGCTGCCGGAAACGCGCCGGCTACTGCGTGTCCTGTTCGACCGCGACGCGATCGTCGATCCCTATTTCAAGGTGCGCCCGCTCCGCGACCTGACGGCCTATCTGCTCGGCTTCTTCGATCCGCGCATGCGCTACTTCGTGTTCAGCCTTGCCGATCCGGGCCCTTTTTTCCGGGATATGCAATCAGGCCTGATCAAGATCGCGTCGCTGGGAAAGCGTCTGCTAAAGCGCTGACCGCCAGCTCGATCCGGCGCAGACAGGTCAGCATGTAGCCATCGTCGAGCCCGAACGGATCGTGCAGATGCGGCAACGGCGGATGCGCCCAAAGGCCCAGCAAGGTGCGCGGCACATCGACGAACTGCGGATCCGCGGCCAGCCGGTCGAGCTGGCGGACCTCCATTGCGAGCAACAGATCTCCGGGTTTGACGCTGAAGCCCTGCGCGCGCGTCGTGCGGTGGGCAGAGAGATCATAGCCGAGCGCGGCCGCGGCCGCCGTCGCGGGCGGATGCGCGGGTTTGCCGGCATCGGTGCTAAGCCCGAACGATGCGGCGGACAGGCCAAGCGTTTCGGCAACGATCTCCGCAAAGGCGCTGCGGCAGATATTGCCCTGGCAGACGAAGACGAGGCGCTTGATCGGCGCCGGGTCTGGCGCGCGGACCGCACTCGGGAGCAGTGCGACCTGCGGGTAGGAGAGCGCGAGGCGGGCAAACCCGCGATATGTGCCGAAGCGGCGGTTCAGGGCTTTGATGGCGTCACCGGCTTGGCGGGTGCTTTGGCAGCAGGCTTGGCGGCAGCTTTGGCGGGTGTCGCGGCTTTCGCGGGCACGGGGGCCGGCGGCGCGCCTACGCGCCGTATCGAGATAATCGTGATCGGCGCGGCGAGCATCTGGCCGCGCATCACGCCTTCGCCCTTGGTCGGTGATCGCGGCGCGGCGAGGATCGTCTTCAGCACGCCCATGCCGTCGATCACATGGCCGAAGGCCGCATAGCCCAGATTGTCGCCCGCCTTGGTCGGGTCGGCGTCCATATAGGGCATCGCGCCGACCGTGAAGAAGAAGTCGCCGGCGGCGGTGCCCGGCGCGTTGCGGCCCATCGAGATCATGCCGTCGACATGGGCGAGCCCGGTCTTGGTCGTCGGCTCATGCGCGATCGGCGGAAAAAGCCGCTTGGGATCGTTGTTCACGCCGCCCTGGACGAGGCCGAAATCGGGCGTCCCGGGCACCGTGACGGCGCGATAGAAGCTGGTGCCGTCGAAGCGCTTCTGATCGACATAGCGCAGGAAATTGCCGGTCGTGATCGGTGCGCGTTCCTTCTCCAGTTCGAGCAGGATCGGGCCGGCGGTGGTGACGATGCTGACCTTGACCGTTGCCGGGCGCGGCGCCTCCGCGACCGGGATCGGCGGAGCTGCCGGCGGCGCGGTGGGCATCTGGCCTAATGCCGGCGCGGCGATGGCGAGGAGCAGGGCGAGGGCGGTGAATCGGCGGCGTTGCATTGCCGAACTCTAACCGATTTTTCGAGGGTTGCGACCCTCTTGGCGAGGGGTCTAGCGTGGCCCCTCCCGCTACAGCCGAGGTCATCGTGAAAAATCCTGCGCTTCTGTTCGCCCTTGGCCTTCTCCTTTCATCCACCGCGTACGCGGGACCACCGATTCCCATTTCCACCGAGCGGCTGATGAGCTCGGTGGCGACACTTTCTTCGGACGCGTTCGAAGGCCGCGCGCCGGGAACTCCGGGCGAGGCGAAGACGATCGATTGGCTGGTCGGCCAGCTCAAGGGCCTCGGCCTCGAGCCGGGCGGCCGCGACGGCAGCTGGACGCAGGCGGTGCCGCTGCTGCGCACGCAGATCGGGCAGGGCGGATCGATGCGCGTGACAACCAGCGGAGGGGCGATGCCGCTCGCCCAGTCGCGCGAGATCTATGTCAGCACATTGCGGCCTGTCGATAAGGTCGCCATCGCAAACGCACCAATGTTGTTCGTCGGCTATGGCGTCGCCGCGCCCGAGCGCGGCTGGGATGATTTCAAGGGCGTGGATCTGCACGGCAAGGTCGCCGTGTTCCTCGTCAACGATCCCGATTTCAGCGCGCAGGCGGGTGATGACAGTATCGGCAAATTCGGCGGGCGGCGGATGACCTATTATGGCCGCTGGACCTACAAGTTCGAGGAGGCGGCACGACGCGGCGCGATTGCGGCGCTGATCGTGCATGACACGCCCGGCGCCGGCTATGGCTGGGATACGGTCAAGGCGCCCGGCGGCGAGAATTATGACGTCGTCCGCAGGGCCGGAGACGAACGTGTGCTGTTACAGGGCTGGATCGAAGGCGAGGCGGCAAAGGCCGTCTTCGGAAAAGCGGGTCTCGATCTCGATGCGCTGCGAGTGAAGGCGCGCAGCGCCAGCTTCCGGCCGGTCGAGCTGACAGATCTCGGTTTCTCGGCCGATCTGCCGGTTGCCCATAGCGTGGTGCAGAGCCGTAATGTCCTGGCGAAGCTGAGCGGCGCGAGGCGGCCGAGGGAGATCGTGATGTTCGGCGCGCATTGGGATGCCTATGGCCAGGGTGCGCCTGACGCCGAAGGGCGTACGGTGCGGGCGGGCGCCAATGACGATGCGCTCGGCGTCGCCGGCCTCATTGAGATTGCGCGCGCCTTCACGGCGGGGCCGAAGCCGGCGCGAAGTCTGGTGTTCGGTTTCTGGACCGCGGAGGAGCGCGGCCTGCTCGGTTCGGAGGCCTATGGCGCGGATCCGATATACAAGGCGGCAGATACCGTGGCCAATCTGACGCTCGATATCCTGCAGACAGCGGGCCCGGCACGCGACGTGACGTTGATCGGCGAGGGGCAGAATAGTCTCGAGGCGATGCTGGCGAAATATGCGGCAGCACAGGGGCGTCACATCACGCCGGAGGCGCTGCCGGAGCGTGGGCTCTTCTATCGCGCCGACCATTTCTCCCTCGCTCGACGCGGTGTGCCCACATTGTTGATGATGGCAATGGGTGGCGCGCCCGACCTCGTTACGGGCGGTCGCGAAGGCGGCGAGGCATGGCTCAAGGCCTATATGCGATGCTACCATCAGGCCTGTGACCGCATCGGCAGCGATTGGGATTTGCGCGGTGCGGCACAGGATGTAGAAGTCATGTACCGAGTGGGCGCCGAGCTCGCCGACTCGACGGCCTGGCCCACATGGGCCGACAGCTCCGAATTCAAGACGATCCGGACTGACGATCTTAAGCGGCACACGGGGAAATAATCGCCTAATATAGGTTGGTTATGCGCAACTTTTCGCAGTTCTGATCATTTAACCTTCTGGTTCCGGCATGACGTGCTCAGGGGCCGGTGAAAGGATGACCGGATGGATAGCGGCAGGCAGCGGACCAATCACGTAGCTATCATCGGCAATCACCCGCCCCGAATGTGCGGCATCGCAACATTTACCGCTGATATCCGCCAGGCTCTGCTCGCTGGCCGTCCCGAACTCGAAGCCGATGTCTATGCGATGGACGAACCCGGCGGACTGCATGCCTATCCCGCCGAAGTCGTATGTCAGATTGGCCAGTCCGATCTCGTCGATTATCGCGCGGCCGCGCGGCGGATCAACGAAAGCGGCGCGCAGGTTGTCCTCGTCCAGCACGAATATGGCATTTTCGGGGGGCCGGCCGGCGCGCATCTGCTGAAGCTGCTCGATCGGGTCGATGCGCCGGTGGTGGTGACTTTGCACACCGTCCTCGAAAATCCCAATCCCGAACAGCGCGCCGTGATCGAAGCGCTTGCGAGGCGTGCTTCGAAACTGGTCGTGATGGCCGAAAAAGGCCGGATATTCCTCGAACAGGTGCACGGCGTAGCTTCCGCCAAGATCGCGGTGATCGCACATGGCGTTCCCGATCGGCCACTCGCCGACATTGCCGAGGCCAAGCGCCGCTTCGGCTTCGAAGGCCATGAGATATTGCTGACCTTCGGCCTGTTGTCGCCGAACAAGGGGATCGAAACGATGATCCGCGCCTTGCCGGCAATCGTCGAACAAAATCCCGCAGCGCTGTATGTCATCCTTGGCGCGACGCATCCCACGCTGGTGGCGCGTGACGGTGAGGCCTATCGCGACAGTCTGGCCGCGCTGGCACTCAAACTTGGCGTTCAGGACAATGTCCGGTTCGTCAACGAATATGCCGAGACGGAGCAGCTGCTCGATTATCTCGAAGCGGTCGACATCTATGTGACCCCCTATCTCAATGAGGCGCAGATCACGAGCGGGACGCTGTCCTACGCGGTCGCGCTCGGCAAGCCGGTCGTATCGACCCCCTATTGGCATGCGGCCGAAATCGTCACGCCCGAGCGCGGCGCACTTGCGCCCTTTGGCGATCATGCGGCCTTTGCCCGGGAGATTTCGGCTTTGCTCGCGGACGATATCCGGCGCGAAGGCGCGCGCCAAAATGCCTACGCCCTCGGCCGGACGATGATCTGGGCGCGATTGGCGGATGCTTATCTGGAGATTTTCGACATGGCGCAATCGCAGCGTACGGTGCGTCTTCCGGTAGTACTTCGGGAGCCCGAAGCTGTACCGAAGCTGGATGCGATTGAGCGGCTGACCGATAATTGCGGCATGATGCAGCACTCGATCTTCTCGGTACCAGATCGTGACCATGGCTATTGCGTCGACGACAATTGCCGCGCGCTGATCCTGATGCACCGGCTTGGCGCCGCCCGTAGCGAGCGCAGCGATGTGCTGGCGACAACCTATGCCTCGTTTGTGCAACACGCATGGAACGGATCGCGCGGCGCTTTCCGCAATTTCATGGGCTATGATCGGCGCTGGCTTGAAGAGGTCGGATCGGAGGACAGCTTCGGCCGCTCGCTTTGGTCGATCGGCGTAACCGCGCACGAAGCGCATCGCCACGATCTCAAACGCTGGGCGATCCATCTGTTCGATCAGGTCGCGCCGCATACGCTTGCCTTGCGCAGCATCCGCGCCTGCGCCTTCGCATTGCTCGGCGCTTCGTCGGTGCTTAAGGTGTCGCCGGGCCATCCCGGCGCGAAGCGGATCGTCGAGGAATTCGGCAAGCGGCTTCACACCGAATTGCTTTCCTATCGTCGCCCTGACTGGCACTGGTTCGAACCTGTGCTGGGTTATGACAATGCGCGTTTGCCTGAGGCGCTGATGATCGCGGGCGATCTGCTCGGCGACAAGGCGATGGTCGCCGACGCGCTCGACGCGTTGCGCTGGCTCGACACGATACAGACGGCCGAGAGCGGATTTTACCGTGCAGTCGGAACAGAGAGCTTCGGCCGCCGCTTCGCGCCTCCGCTGCCTTATGATCAGCAGCCGCTTGAGGCTTGGGCGAGCATCGACGCCGCCGTCACGGCACTGGCGATGACGGGCGACAAGCACTGGCACGCATCGGCCATGCGGGCCTGGCGGTGGTATCTCGGCGATAATGATCTGGGGCAGCCGATGGGGTCCCTTGCGGGGGGCGAATGTTTCGACGGGTTGATGAGCGATCGGGCGAATCTCAACACCGGTGCCGAATCTGTGCTTGCCTTTCAGTTTGCCTGTTGCGCAATTGCGCGGCTTAGTGCGGGAAAGGCTGCGGGGCTGTCCGAGACGGAGGCAGTCGCGGTCTGACGCGGACGCCAACGGTTAGGACAAGACCCATTCTTGAAGATGTCACCCACGCACCGCTGCGCCTGCAGGCCGATGCTTCGCGTGTCGTGGTCCGCCCGTTCCATATCCCGGTCGATCCGGCCAATCCCGCCAAGGGGCGCGTCGGCCGGATCATCAGCCAGGTGCTGGCGCTGGGCGAGGAAGAGGCGGAGGACGTGCTCGAACTGGTGTTGCGCGACTTCGAGGCGCGGCATTGGCAGACGCGCAACGTGTTCAACCAGCGCTATGGCCAGATCGCCCATGCGCTCGGTCTCAATGGTGGTATCTCGCCGATCAAGCACCAGCTGATCGGTGCCTATTTCTGCCACGAATACAGTTATGCCGCAGCCGCATTGATGAACCCGAGCATCGTGCCGCATCCCGATCAGTCGGGGCTGTCGGACGGATCGCAGCGCATCATCATGTCGCTGCGCGCGGTGGGCGAAGGCCATATCAGTTCGATCGCCTTTCGCGAGGGCATCCTGTCGCCCGGTGCGCAGTTCGATCTCGCGCCCGAGCCGCCCTTCGCCACCGCCGCCAGCCTGTCGCATATGGATCAGAATCCGGACGAGATGGTCGAGATTCATCGCCACGGCGATTCGACGATCTCGGGTACCCTGATCTTCCCGATCACGCATGCGCAGTCGAACGGGCTCGAGGATTTGCGCCTGCTCAAATTCACGCATGACGATGGTCGCCAGGAATGGATCGGCACCTACACCGCCTATGACGGCCGCCAGATTCGCTCCGAATTCCTGCGCACCGATGATTTCCGCAGCTTCCAGATGCAGCCTATCCGGGGTTCCGCCGCGCGCAACAAGGGCATGGCGCTGTTCCCGCGGACGATCGACGGCGAATATATGATGATCGGCCGGCAGGATGGCGAGAATCTGTTCCTGATCAAATCGAACGAGATCGATCACTGGAGCGAGGGCGAACTGCTGCTCGCGCCCAGATATCCGTGGGAGCTCGTCCAGATCGGTAATTGCGGCGCCCCGATCGAGCTCGATGAGGGCTGGCTGCTGTTGACCCACGGCGTCGGCGCGATGCGCAAATATTCGATCGGCGCGATCCTGCTCGACAAGAAGAACCCATCGAAGATCCTCGGCCGCACGCGCGAACCACTCCTGTCGGCCGCCGACGAGGACCGCGAGGGCTATGTCCCGAACGTAGTCTATACCTGCGGCGCAATCCGCCACGGTGATCTACTGTTCATGCCCTATGGCGTGGCCGACAGCTCGGTGGCCTTCGCCTTCGTGCCGATCGCGTCGCTGCTCAAGGCGATGGGCTGAACACACTCTTCGAAATATGTGTGATCCGGCACGCCAGATCGGCTTCGCCCGACACCACGATATAATGATCGCCGCTCTCCACGATTCCGGTCGTGAAGACGATGTCGCGCAGATACATCTGATGATCGATCGGCTGGGTAAGATCGGCGCGCGCCTCCAGCAGCGGGACGTGATCGGTTCGCACCACTTTCGATGGATCTTCACGATCGAGGATCGACCAGTAGGTGCGGTAGATGCCGACGATCTCGTGCGGCTCGACGCCGTGCCACAAGGTCAGCCAGCCATCGTCGGTGAGGATCGGCGGGGCGCCGCCGCCGATCCGTGCGGTCGCTACCGTGTTGGCGTGGGGCCGGATGCCCGGCTTGTCATAGGGCTTCCAGTGCAGCGCGTCGGGCGAACGGGCGAGGTTGATCGAGGGGCCCGCGCGCCACTCGCTCCCTGGCGGGTAAGCGAAATAGAGATCGCCGAGCGGCCGGGTCTGCGCCCAATGGAAACCGTCGATCAGTCCTTCGAAGATCAGCATGTCTTTGTTCTGATGATCGAGAACGATGCCTTCCAGCTGCCAGTCGAGCGCGTCGGCGGATGTGTAGAGGGTCGTCGCATGGCGCTCGGGGCTGACCGAGCAGGTCGTCATCAGATAGCGGTCGCCGACCCGACTGATCCGTGCATCCTCGATGCCATAGCACTGATAATCCGTGCGCGGCGCAATTGCCCGGTCATAATGGACCGTGATCACGGTCAGCCCGTCGGGGCTCAGTTCGACCGGCAGAAGCCAGGACAGCGAGGTCAGCGCCATGATCCGCCAGCCGCCGCCGCGCAGGGTGAACTTGCGGGGATCGGCGGTGTCGGCATGTTCGAGCGGCCAAGCATCGAGATGATAGCCGCCATCGGCCCAGCGGATCGCCCGCACATGGCCGTCTGTGATGGGGTGGCGCAGCGCTTCGGCCACGCGTACCATCATCAGCAGATTGCCGTTGGCGAGCCGCGTCAGTCCCGGATTGAACGCGCCGAGCACATAGGTTTCGGCGTCGATCGCACCGGCGAGCGGCGAGCGTGCGAGGTCCACATCGTCGGGGGCGAAGATGAGCCGGTCGGTATCGAATTGCATCGGCGCAGCTCCCGGGGTGGAGCGGTCTTAACGCAAGCGAGCGCGCCGCGTTGCAATCGACATGAACGAAATGGCGTCAGGCGAGGCGCGCGGGCATCACGGCCGAATCCTCGACCACCTTCTCGACCGGCGCGACCGCTTCCCAGGGGAAGACGAACCAGTCCTTGTTCACCGATCGATCGATCGTGCGGAAGCGGTAATCGACCCGCTCCTTCGAGACGACATTGTCGATCAGCACTGCGAAGCGGATATTGCCCATCTCCGCGCCGGCCGCGATCAGCTCGGCACGCAGATGCGCGATCGTCGATCCGGAATCATTGATGTCGTCGACGAACAGCATCCGCTCGGCGGTCGAACGCTTGGCGAGCTTCACCAGCAGTTCCGCCGCGAAGTCCGGCACCGCCGAACTATAGTCGACCGACAGCATCGGGCAGCCCGAGGCATGGCTCAGATAGACCGCGGGGGTCAGCCCGCCGCGGCCGACGCCGATGATGAAATGCGGCGCCCATTCGCTCTCGCGCAGGCGGGCGGCAATATAGTGGATCGCCGTCTGGAATTCTGGCTGATCGACGGGCGTCAGGGTAGGCATGGCAGAGACTCCGGCGCTCGGGGTTGGCGCTATATGCGAGGGCTTCGCGCTGCGATCAAGCGCCGTGATTCAGGAGATAGGCGTCGAGCTTGGCGAGTTGCGATGCGACCGCATCGTCGGGCAGGAATGAGCCCAGAAAGCTGTTGCGCGCAAGCGTCGCGAAGTCGCTGGCATCAAGACGGCCGGCGGGGATCAGCGCCCGGTAATTGTCGTTCACATACCCGCCGAAATAGGCTGGATCGTCCGAGTTGATCGTCGCGCGCAGCCCGAGGCGGAGCATCTTTTCGATCGGGTGCGCGGCGATATCGTCGACGACGCACAGCTTGAGATTGGATAGCGGGCACACCGTCAATGTCATCGCCTCACGCGCGAGCCGGGTGGTGAGACCGATGTCCTCGAGCGAGCGGTTGCCGTGATCGAGCCGATCGATATGGAGCAGGTCGAGTGCTTCGTGGATATAAGCGGGCGGGCCCTCCTCTCCGGCATGGGCTACACGTAGCAGCCCCATCTCTCCCGCGCGGGCATAGACGCGCTCGAACTTGGACGGGGGATGGCCCACCTCGGACGAATCGAGTCCCACCGCGGCGATCCTGTCGAGCCAGGGTTCGGCCGCTTTGAGCGTGGCGAAGGCGGCGTCCTCGTCGAGATGGCGCAGGAAGCAGAGGATCAGTTTCGAAGAGAGGCCATGGCGCGCCTCCGCGCTGGCCACGCCCGCCAGCAAGCCTTCGATCACCACGTCGAACGGGATGCCGCGATCGGTGTGGGTCTGGGGATCGAAGAAGATTTCCGCATGCATGACGTTATCGGCCGCCGCGCGATCGAAATAGGCGGTAGCCAGATCGGTGAAATCCCATTCGGTGCGCAGCACGTCGGCACCGGCATAATAGATGTCGAGAAAGTCTTGCAGCCGCGAGAATTGATAGGCGCCACGCACCTCCTCGACACTTGCGAAGGGGATGTCGATCTTGTTGCGCCGCGCGAGCGCGAACATCATCTCCGGCTCGAGGCTGCCTTCGATATGGAGATGGAGTTCGGCCTTGGGCAGCCCGGAGACGAAGGCGTCGAGATCAGTCGTCATGGTCTGTCCTTGTTGCGTGGCCGGACAGTGGCGGATCAGGGTCGTGCAGACAAGCGCGGCATGCTCGACTCAGAGACTCAGCTTTCGGGGCTTTTTCGGGCGCGTTGATAGCGTGCTGCGATTACAGCGCACACAAACAGCTGGACCTGATGGAAGATCATCAGCGGCAATATGATCATGCCGACCTGCGCGGCCGGGAATAGCGCACCCGCCATCGGCACGCCGGAGACGAGACTCTTCTTCGATCCGCAGAACAGCAGCACGATCTCGTCCTCGCGCGGTAGATGGAAGCGACGCGCAAGGAAGGTGTTCGCCGCCATGATCATGCCGAGCAGGACAACGCTCAGCAACAGCGTCCAGACGAGATCGGTCGCATCGGTGCGCTGCCAGATGCCGTTGATCACCGCCGCGCTGAACGCGGTGTAAACGACGAGCAGGATCGAGGCCCGGTCGACCGGCATCAGCAGCGAGCGATGGCGATCGAGAAAGCTGCCGATCAGCGGGCGCATCACATGGCCGAGGATGAAGGGCAGTAACAGCTGCAGCATGATCCCCTCGATCGCCGAACGCGAAATGCCGCCGGCCGATCCGCCGATATGAAGGAACAGGCCGACGAGCACCGGCGTCAGGAAAATGCCGATGACATTGGAGAGCGACGCGCTGCCCACCGCGGCGGGCACATTGCCGCCTGCGATCGAGGTGAAGGCGATCGACGATTGCACCGTCGATGGCAGCAGCGATAGAAAGACGAGGCCTGCGAGGATCTCCTCCGATACGAAGCCTCGGGTCACGGCAGCGATGCCGAGTCCGAACAGCGGGAACAGCAGGAAGGTCACGCTGAGCGCGAGCAGATGCAGCCGCCATTTGCCGATGCCGCCCATGATCGCGGCGCGCGACAGCTTGGCGCCGTGCAGGAAGAAGAGCAGCGTGATCGCGATGTCCGCCGCCCAGTCGAAGATCGCGGCGCCCACGCCGTGCGCCGGCAGCAGCGAGGCGAGCGCGACCGTCGCGATCAGGAACAGGATGAAGCGATCGAGCCCGGCGATCAGGCGGAAGAAGGATGTCATCAGGACGGAACATCGGTGCGGCGCATGGCGGTTGATGTCCCTCGATGGGCGATGCTGTCAACCATGGTGCCAAGCATCCAATTTGCGCGCGGCCCGCATGCTGGCTAACCCTGCGCACCATGACACCCGATCGCACGCACAGCATCGTCTCAAGCCGGCTGAAACTCAATGTCAGCGAATGGGGCGATCCTGATGCGCCGCCGCTGATTCTGCAACATGGCGGACGCGATCATAGCCGCAGCTGGGATGCGGTCGCGGCGGAGTTCGCAGCCGAGTATCGCGTGATCGCGCCTGATCTGCGCGGCCATGGCGACAGCGACTGGGCCAGTGACGGCGGCTATCACAGCATGGACTTCATCTATGATCTCGCAACGATCTTCGATGCGCTCGCCTTGCCGCCTTGCGCTGTCATCGGTCATTCGCTCGGCGGCAGCGTCGCGACCCGCTATGCCGCACTCTACCCCGACCGTTTCACCCGCTTCGTCAATATAGAAGGGCTCGGATTGAGCCCGACGGCGGAGACTAGGCAGGATCCGATCGATGAGGGTGAACGCGTCCGCGACTATTTCGAGCAGGTCCGGCGAAGGAGCGGCTGGACACCTAAGCGCTATCCCGACATCGCGGCGGTCGCCACGCGGTTGCTGGAGATAGATGAGCGGCTGAGCCCCATCTTTGCCGAGCATCTCGCGCGCGAAGGTACACGGCCGAATGGTGACGGTAGCTTCAGCCTCAAATATGATCCGGCCTTCTACGACAATACGCCGGTCGATATCAGCGCCGAGACACGCCACGCTATGTGGGGCCGGCTGACCTGCCCGATGCTGCTGGTCTACGGCCGGCAGAGCTGGGCTTCGAATCCGCGAGGCGATGGGCGAATGGCGCATTTCCGCGACGCGCGGCTCGAGGTGATCGATGATGCCGGTCATTGGGCGCATCATGATCAGCATGATATCTTCATTGCACTGACGAAGGCGTTTCTGTCCGAGGGGGCTGCCGCGTCATGACCTATCCGCAGCGTTGCGGCTGGGCGCAGAAAGATGCGCTGATGCGCGCCTATCACGATGCCGAATGGGGCGTCCCCAATCGCGATTCACGCTCGCTGTGGGAAATGCTGATGCTCGAAGGCTTTCAGGCGGGACTTTCCTGGATCGTGGTTCTGCGCAAGCGCGAGGCGTTTCGCGAAGCCTTTGCCGGCTTCGATCCGCAAAAGGTGGCGGCTTTTGGCGACGATGACGTCGACCGGCTGATGGCCAATCCCGGCATCGTTCGCGCCCGCGCCAAGATCGTGGCGACGATCCGGGGCGCGCAGATCTGGTGCGAGATGGAAGCTAAGGGCGAGCATTTTGCGGATTTTTGCTGGTCGTTCACCGACGGCAAAGTGGCGAAGAGCGACGGGATGAGCTTCCCCGCTGTCACACCCCTGTCCGAAACAGTTTCGAAGGACATGAAGCGGCGCGGTTTCAAATTTGTCGGCCCGACGATTGTCTATGCCTGGTTGCAGGCAGTCGGAATCGTCAATGATCATGCGATCGCCTGCTTCAGGCGCGAACAGGTCTGAACCGGTCAATGTCGGAGCCGGAACTATCGCGGCATTCGATCATTCCTCCGAAGCAGGAGGATCGACGATGGACAATATCCAGCCCGACACCAATCATGGGGAAATCGCGGTGGCATTTGCGCTCTTCCTATGGGCTCTGGTGCCCTTTGCTCGGATGCTGATCTGAGCGGACGCAGGGCATCAGCTTCTCGGTTTTCAACGCACTGTTCGGCCTGCCGCCCGGCTGGCTGGTCGATCGTGCGCCCCGCCGCTGGATCCTCGATCTGCCCTCGCGCCGGCGCGTCCGCACGGCCCTGCGCTGTTCGTCGTCGCATCGGAGGATCGACAGGCGCCGGCGGATGGGGCCAGGGCGGCGCACGCACTTGCCGGGCCGGAGGGCGCGCTCGTGCTGATCGCCCTATTGGTTATGCAGTAATTTCATCGCCTCAGCGGAAGTAAATGGTGGAGCCGTGGGGGATCGAACCCCAGACCTTCGCAATGCCATCGCGACGCTCTCCCAGCTGAGCTACGGCCCCATGCCATTTCAAGACCGCCATGTGGGGATGGCGGCGAGCGCGCCCTTTATGTCAGAGAGCGCTAGCCCGCAAGGGGCAATAAATAATCTGGCCCTGCAAGAGGCCATTTAGAGTTCGGGGCCGGAACTTCCTCACGGAAGCCCCGGCTTCCCAATCAATTCTCGTCGTCGTCGCCGGTCGTGGCAACGCCGATATCGTCGTCGCCGCCCAGATCGACATCGTCGTCCGGATTTTGCTCGGCATCCTCATCGATGTCCAGATCGTCCTCGGACAGATCGGTGTCAGCGACGGGATCGATGACCTCCTTCTTCGGCGCGTCGAACGGCATAGGCTGCTTGGACTTCAGGACCGGATCGGCTTCCCAGACATTCCCGCATTCGATGCAGGTGATGGGATGGTCCTTTTCGAGATCGTAAAAGCGAGTGCCGCATTTCGGGCAGGCCCGCTTGGTGCCCCATTCAGGTTTCACCACGGATATGAACTCCAGATTCGAATCATTGATAGGCCGCTCACCCGACGTCAGCCGGATTGCGGAAGCGCCGCGCGCCTTGCCATAGCGCAGGGCCGCTGTCAAAAGCCGCGGCCGATGCACGATGATCTCCCACAACCGCTGTCCTTCGCCGCCCGCCGGCCGCTTACGGGTACGGCGACCGTTCCTGGCGACAAGTCGATCTCGCACCGCTCGCTGATGCTGTCGGCGCTTGCCGTCGGCGAAAGCGTGGTGGAGGGGCTGCTCGAAGGCGAGGATGTTCTTGCCACTGCCGCCGCGATGCGTGCGATGGGCGCGCATATCGAAAAGTCTGACGACGGCCGCTGGCGTATTCACGGCGTCGGTGTAGGCGGCCTGCTGCAGCCCGAGGTCGCGCTGGCGATGGGCAATTCGGGTACATCGACCCGGCTGCTGATGGGGCTGGTGTCGAGCCACGCCGTGACCGCGACCTTCACCGGCGATGCATCGCTGTCGAAGCGGCCGATGGGGCGCGTGACCGAGCCGCTGTCGCTGATGGGCGCCGATATCACGGCTAGCCCGGGGGGGCGTCTGCCGTTGATGGTGCGGGGCATGTGCCCGGCGGTGCCGATCGAATATCGCCTGCCGGTCGCCTCGGCGCAGGTGAAGTCGGCGATCCTGCTCGCCGCGCTCAACGCGCCGGGGATAACCCGCGTGATCGAGCCGATCCCGACGCGCGATCATAGCGAGCGGATGCTGAAAGGCTTTGGCGCCGAGCTGTCGGTCGAACTCGACGGTACCACGCGGATCATCTCGATTCGGGGCGAGGCCGAGCTTCGCCCGCAGTCGATCACCGTTCCCGGCGATCCTTCTTCGGCGGCCTTTCCCGTTGTCGCGGCGCTGCTGGTGCCGGGATCGCACGTCACCGTCACGAATGTCGGGCTCAATCCCACCCGTGCCGCGCTGTTCGACGTGCTCAGGCTGATGGGCGCCGATATCCGCTTCGAGAATCGACGCGACGTTGGTGGCGAGCCGGTCGCCGATATCGTCGTGCGGCATTCGGTGCTGAAGGGAATCGAGGCCCCGATCGAAACCGTCGCCAGCATGGTCGATGAATTTCCCGTGCTGTTCGTCGCCGCCGCGCTCGCCGAGGGGCGGACGATCGCGCGCGGACTCGAAGAGCTGCGGGTCAAGGAATCGGATCGGATCGCGGTGATGGCCGAAGGGCTGCGCGCGATCGGCGCCAGGGTCGAGGAACTCGATGACGGCCTGATTATCGACGGCACCGGCGGCGAGAAGCTGCCGGGCGGCGCGACGATCGAGGCGCGGCTCGATCATCGTATCGCAATGAGCTTCGCGGTGGCCGGACTGATGTCGAAAGACAAGGTGACGATCGACGATATGCGGCCGGTGGCGACGAGCTTTCCCGGCTTCGTTGATCTGATGACGGGCTTGGGCGCGCAGGTCGCATGATGACGCGCCGCTCGCTGATCGCGGCAGGGGCAGCGGCGGCAGCGCTCGGATCGGCCGCGCAAGCCGATTCCGCCGCGCCGATCGGCCCTATGGTTGATGGATGCCGGCTCAAGCCCGATCGTGAGGATATGGTGCCCGTGCCGGGTGGCCATGCCTATGTGCGGGTCAATGGCGATCTGAAGGGGCCGAAGCCGCCGATCATACTGATCCATGGCGGGCCCGGCAGTGCGCACTGGTATTTCCTCAACGCCACCGCGATGGCCGACGAGCGTGCGGTGATTCTCTACGATCAGCTCGACAGCGGCAGATCGGACCACCCGGGCGATCCCGCAAATTGGGTGGTGCCGCGTTTTGTCGAGGAGCTTGAAGCGATCCGCACGCATCTCGGCGTTGAGCGCTGGTATGTGCTGGGCGCCAGCTGGGGCGGCACCGTCGCGCTCGAATATGGCGCGCGACGGCCTGCTGCGCTCGCCGGACTGGTGCTCCAGTCGGCGCTGATCTCGACGCCGCTGTGGTTGCGCGATGCGCGTTTGCTCAAGGACAGGATGCCCGCCGACATCCGCGACCTTCTCGATCGCTGCGACGTGCCCGGCGCGGTGCCACAGGCCGACTGCGACGCGGCGTCCGAGGCCTTCTACCGTCGCCATATCCACCTGACCGATCCGCCGGCTGCGATTGCAGCCTATAAGGCGGCGCTGCCGCGCAGTTTCAGCGCCGATATCTATAATCATATGTGGGGCTGGGCCGAGTTCAGCGCGTCGGGCACGCTAAAGGCCTATGACGGCACGTCGTTGCTCGCGCGGCTCGATGGGCCGCGCACCTTGTTCGTCGCCGGTGAGCATGACGAGGCGATCCCGACGACCGTCGCGCATTTTGCGCAGATGGTGCCCGGTGCCCGCTTCGCCGAAGTGCCCAACGCCGCGCACAGCATCATGGCCGATAACCCCGCAGCCTATCTCGCGCTGCTGCGCGGCTGGCTTGCGGTGCAGGACGGAAAGAGCGGACAGATATGATCATCGCCGTCGATGGACCTGCCGCATCGGGCAAGGGCACGATCGCCAAGGCGCTCGCGCACCATTATGGTTTGCCGCATCTTGACACGGGCCTGCTCTATCGCGCGGTCGGTGTTTCGACGGAGCGTGCGGGCGGCGATCCCGCCGATGCTGCCGACGCGCTGCGTGGCTGCGCTTTCGATCCGGCTCTGCTCGACGATATCGCACTAAAGACCGAGGCGGCGGGCAAGGCGGCCTCACTGGTGTCGGCGCATCCGCAGGTGCGCGAGGCACTGATCGACCGCCAGCGCGACTTCGCGACGCAGCCCGGCGGGGCGGTGCTCGATGGGCGCGATATCGGAACGGTGATTGCCCCCGGTGCTGACGCCAAGCTGTTCGTCACCGCGACATCCGAAGTGCGTGCGCAACGCCGCTTCCGCGAACTCGACTCGATGGGGCAGGGCGTCAGCTTCGACAGCGTCCTCGCCGACATTCTCACCCGCGACGAGCGCGACTCCGGCCGGGCCGCCGCGCCGCTGCGGCAGGCGGAGGATGCGGACTTGCTGGATACCAGCGATCTGTCTATAGACGCCGCCGTCCAACGAGCGGTTTCGCTTGTGGAAGCCCGGACGGCAGAGCGCTAAAGAGCGTTGCCCAAGCAGGCGTGACAGGGGTCGGTTTGCAGAACCGATCTCTTGGCGCGCCTTTTACTTTTGCAGGGATTCCGCGAGCTTAGCCGTTTTGAGGACGCCGTACGGGCATGGGGTTCGCACGGCTTTCTGGCCCGAAGACCTCCGGATACAACCGGATGGCCGGAATATAACAAATAGGAAGACTCACTCTATGGCCACTATGGCAAACCCGACCCGCGACGATTTCGCGGCAATGCTCAATCAGGCGCTCGGCGGCGAAGGCGAAAGCTTCGAAGGCCGCGTCGTCAAGGGCACCGTCACCGCAATCGAAAACGACATGGCCGTCATCGACGTCGGCCTCAAGTCCGAAGGCCGCGTGGCACTCCGCGAATTCGCGGCGCCCGGCCAGAAAGCCGAACTCAGCGTCGGCGACGAAGTCGAAGTCTATGTCGACCGCGTAGAGAACAGCCATGGCGAAGCGATGCTCAGCCGCGATCGCGCCCGCCGCGAAGCCGCCTGGGACAAGCTCGAATCCGAATTCGGCGAAGGCAAGCGCGTCGATGGCGTGATCTTCGGCCGCGTGAAGGGTGGCTTCACCGTCGATCTTTCCGGTGCCGTCGCCTTCCTGCCCGGTTCGCAGGTCGATATCCGCCCCGTCCGCGATGTGACCCCGCTGATGGACATCCCGCAGCCTTTCCAAATCCTCAAGATGGATCGCCGCCGCGGCAACATCGTCGTGTCGCGCCGCGCCGTCCTCGAAGAGACCCGCGCCGAGCAGCGTTCGGGCCTGATCCAGTCGCTGGCCGAAGGCCAGGTGATCGAAGGCGTCGTCAAGAACATCACCGATTACGGTGCGTTCGTCGACCTGGGCGGCATCGATGGTCTGCTGCATGTCACCGATCTCAGCTACAAGCGCGTTGGCCATCCGAACGAGATGATCAACATCGGCGACGTCGTGAAGGTGCAGATCATCCGCATCAACAAGGACACGCAGCGTATCTCGCTCGGCATGAAGCAGCTTGAGAGCGATCCGTGGGAGGGCGCCGCCGCCAAGTACCCGATCGGTGGCAAATTCTCGGGCCGCGTCACGAACATCACCGAATATGGTGCGTTCGTCGAGCTCGAAGCCGGCATCGAAGGCCTTGTCCACGTTTCGGAAATGAGCTGGACCAAGAAGAACGTCCATCCGGGCAAGATCGTTTCGACCTCGCAGGAAGTCGACGTGGTCATCCTCGAGGTCGATGCCGAGAAGCGTCGCATTTCGCTGGGTCTCAAGCAGGCGATCAACAATCCTTGGGAAAGCTTCGCAGAATCGCATCCGATCGGTTCGACCGTCGAAGGCGAAGTCAAGAACGCGACCGAATTCGGCCTGTTCATCGGCCTCGATGGCGACGTCGACGGCATGGTCCATATGTCCGACATCGCCTGGGGCGTGTCGGGTGAAGAGGCGCTCGCGCTTCATCACAAGGGCGAGACCGTCAAGGCGATCGTCCTCGACATCGATGCCGAGAAGGAGCGCATCTCGCTCGGCATCAAGCAGCTCGAGCGTGGTGGCGTTTCGTCGGCACCGGCTGGTGGTTCGTCGGACGGCTCGAAGCTCAACAAGAATGCGATCACGACGGTCACCGTCATGGCGCTCACCGATGGCGGCCTGGAAGTCCAGGCTGGCGACGATGGCGCGATCGGCTTCATCAAGCGCGCCGATCTCGGCCGCGACCGCGACGAGCAGCGCCCCGAGCGCTTCCAGGTCGGTCAGAAGTTCGATGCGATGGTGACGGGCTTTGATCGTTCGAAGAAGCCGACCTTCTCGGTCAAGGCGATGCAGATCGCCGAAGAGAAGCAGGCTGTGGCGCAGTACGGCTCTTCGGACTCGGGTGCGTCGCTCGGTGACATCCTTGGCGCAGCGCTCAAGGCTAGCCAGGACAAGTAATCCTCAGGCCCCGTCTCCGGACGGGCTCGAACAAAAAGAAGGGCGCGGGCGATATATCCTCCGCGCCCTTTTCTTTTTCTGGTCTTCTGAACTTGTCAGCATGGCGGTGCTTTTAGGAGCGATATCACCCCACCGGCTTGGCCGTGCACGCGCCGATCCGGCGGCCGGTCGCGGTGCTCGTCATCTTCATCGTCATCCGACCCGTCATGGTCATGTTGGATGTGGTGCTGAAACTGGTGGGCGTGAAGCTGCCGGTCGTCCGCGCGGTCATCGTACCGCCGGCATTGGTGCAGCGCATGTCGGCAGTCATTTTGCCGCCCGCCATCGAATAGCTGGTGAAGGTGCAGTTGGGCGCGGCCTTGAGCATATCCTTCGGGCCGCGCGAGGCCTGCTCGGCAGTGACGCAATTGCTGATCTTGCGTGGTGCGCCGCGCATCGATCTGGCAACCCCGGGCGGCGCGCCCGGCATGTCCGCCGACGTCGTGTTGACGGTGATTTCCCACTGCCCGGGCTGGATCGTCTGGGCATGCGCGACGGCCGGCAGCGCGAGCGCGGCCAGCCAGACGGGGTGCAAATATGTCATGATCACCTCCTTTGACGGAAGGCGTCAGCCTGCCTTAGTCCCGCACGCCCCGGAGTGATCGGTGTCACTTGAGTGAGAGAATATAATCCGCGATCGCGGCGGCCGACTCCGGATTCTTCAATCCGCCGAACGGCATCTTGGTGCCGGGAACGGTCTTCTGCGGCTCCTGAATGAACCTGACCAGATTGGCCTTGTTCCAGACGATCCCGGATTTCTTCATCGCCGGCGAGAAAGTGAAGCCGGCAACCTCACCGGCCTTGGTGCCGCCGACGCCGAACAGGTTCGGCCCGATCGTATTGGGTGCGCCCTTATCAACCTTATGGCAGGCGCCGCAGATACCAAAGGCAGCCGGGCGGGGCAGCGGAGCGGCCCAGGCCGACGCGGCCGCAAGCGAGGACAGCGCGGAAAATGCTACCAGCCGTCTGATCATCAACTCACTCCAAGCTCGGGGAAACTACTGCGTAGCGATATGCCCGGCCCAACCTTGCTACAGGCTGACCGTGGCGTGGGACCATGTTTTTCAACCTTTATGGCGTGGCCATCGCCATCGCAAGGGCATCCGGCGCCTAGCCTGTCCGCAGATTTATTGTTTACTTGGTGATGTCACGGTTAAATGCTTAGCAGCATGCACAATTTGAGTTAAAGCTGAGCCGAATAAGGGAGGCTAATCACGACCGGACGACGATTGTAAGCACGGTCATGATGTCGATGGGGGTAGCTTTGTGATCAGATCAGAATTGGTGCAGTTGATTGCCCAGGATAATCCCGATCTTTCGCCTAAAGAGGTTGAGAAGATCGTGGCGACGTTGTTCGAGGCTATTACGAAGAGGTTGGCCGAAGGCGGCCGCGTCGAACTGCGTGGTTTCGGCGCCTTTTCTACGCGTGACCGGGATGCCCGCATGGGACGAAATCCGAGAACTGGCGATACCGTCGCCGTTTCTGCGAAGCGGGTACCCTATTTCAAGCCGGGCAAGGAAATGCGGGTCCGATTGAACGTCTGACCGTCAGAGCCTGATTCGCGCGGGCCTCGGCGCCCGAACGAGGGTGGGGATTTACCCGCTTGGAAAATGGTCTATGCACCGACCGCCGGGCCGTGCGGGTGTGGCGAAATGGTAGACGCAACGGACTTGAAGCGAAATCGGGTGCTCGCGCGGGAAACCGGCGATGCAGAACTGCTCAAATTCGGGGAAGCCTGTTCCTGGTAATCCCGAGCCAAGCCGCAGGCGCGAATCGTGCCGGCGGAAGGTGTAGAGACTAGACGGGCAGCGCCTAAGTCATGCCTCGCGGCGGGATAGGGCGAAGGGATAGTCCAGACCACGAACGACGGCGCGTGAGCGGCAGCGGCGGCGAAAGCCGAAGTGGTATGAAAATCCGTAAGGTTGAAAGACCTGTGGGGGTTCGAGTCCCCCCACCCGCACCAAATACCGCCGACTGCCGCCGTATCTCGCGCAGAAGCCGCAGCGGCTACGCCTGCCAAGTGTTGGATATTCAAGGTAGCAGCCCAAGCGCTGCCTCTTCGGGCGGAATCGTTCGAATCGTTCCGGACGAAACCTTCGCGGCGACTTCTCGAACCGGCCATTCAACCCGCGTCGGCAACCCCGCGAATGCACGGACTCGGGACGCAGTCTACCGCGAACCGCCAGACAGTGCCCAACTCCGCGTTCGGCAAAGCCTCGACGAACCGCATGCCAAGCTTGGCCATCACCCGGTTGGAAGCATTCCACTCTGCCGCCGAGTGAGCAATGACTCGGGTCGCGCCTTTCTCCCAGGCCAATCCGACAAGGCTTCGCGCAGCTGCGGTGGCATAGCCGCGGTTCCAGCGCGCCGGGGCGATCTCGTAGCCGATCTCGACGCAGCCGTGGGCATCCGGTGGTCCAACGAATCCACCATTGCCCACCACTTCACCGGCAACGGCAAAAAGGTAGCCGCTCCATGGCGGCGCGAAGTCCGGCCCGTGCGGATCAAGGGACTCGGGGAACTGTGGCCAGCCGTCGAGCAATCCCAGGCCGAGCGCGTGGCCGAGAGCGTCGCGCGACCGGGCGAAGGCGTTCTTCAGGTTTGGCCCGACCGGAATCAGCGAAAGCTCCGCCATGGCGGTCATCTCCATGCCTCGACAAGGATGACCATGCAGCATCCCGCGGCGCTTGTCATGGCGAGCGTGCGAGGCCAGTTGAAGCGGATGAGTTCGGCGATCACGCGATCATCGCGTCCGTGGTCCTCCAGCCTCGCGTGGCGCGGGATCTCGAGCGCCAAGGTGACCGCCAATCCCACCAGGCCGCAGGCGACATTGACGGCCGTGAGCCAGGACGGCGCCGATGGGCCGAGCCATGCCAGTGCGATCGGCATCAGGAAGCTCGCAAAGCCCGGAAGAATGACGGGCAGCGGGATGCGGCGCGCATAGCATCGATGATAGGCGACATAGTCGCTCGCACCGACCTGCGCGAACAACGGATAGATGACGAGCTGCGCGAACCAGAGCTGCGCCGTCGACCAGATGACGACAGCAAAGGCCGCGATGGCCCAGGCCTGTTGCGTGGTCATTGGCCCGCTCCCACGACCGGTTTCGTCGCCCTGCGGCCAAGCGTGATCCCGCCCGCTTCCTCCAGGCTGATGCCCGCCTCAAGTGGGTCGGCATGACGGTGTACCAACAGCCAGCGGTTCCCGTCGCGCCGGAAGACGAGGGTCACGCGCAGCGCCCAGTCCTGCGCCGGCAGCGAACCCACGGCGACATGCGCGTACTCGTTCGCCACGAGGACGATCATGTCGCTCGCCCGGTAAGAGGCGATCAGCCGGAAGCTGGCGTCGCGCCCGTCTCTGAAAAAGCGCCCGATCCGCTCCCAGTCAGCGTCGGACTTGGGATTGCCGGTGGGAATGCCGCCGAAGGGGTCCATGAGGATGAAGTCGGGCGCGGTCTGGATTGCGCGGCGATAAGCGGCAATATCGCCATGCATCAGATGCGCGTGCGCCTCGGCGGCCTGGGCGGCGACCGCCGCGATCTCGGATGCCTCGGCTTCCGCGCGCGCATTGCCGGTCTCCGGGGCGCCCGCCAGCGCCGCCAGCAGGCTCAAGCCAATAGTGTATATCATGTCGGTGTCCTTTCGCTCGGGCGCGGTCGATTGCGACCGCCCTTGCGAGGCGCTGATGCAATTTTACGTCTGATGAATGAAATGATACTATTTCACCAATATGTTGCATGAAATCGATCTATCGCGAGCCGACCTTAACCTGCTGGTGCTGTTCGAAGCGGTTTTCGCCGAACGCCATGTTGGCCGCGCCGCGGCGCGGCTGAACCTCTCGACCTCTGCGGTCAGCCATGGGCTGGGCCGACTGCGTCGGCTGCTCAACGATCCGCTGTTCATGAAGACGCCCAAGGGTGTCGTGCCGACAGAGCGCGCCGAGACGCTCGCCCCCGGCATCGACGAGGCGCTGCGCCATGTCCGCGCAGTGGTCGCCCGTGCGGAGCCCTTCGATCCGGCCACAACGCGGCGGCGCATGGTGATCGGTGCGCCCGACGGGGTCTCCGCTGTCTTCCTGCAGGCCTTGCTGGCGGATATCGCCAGGGATGCCCCTGGACTCGACCTCGGTATCCGCCAGCTCCTGCCGCTCCCCGACGAAGAGCCCGACAGGGCTTGGCGCGACGTGTTCCGCGAACTGGAGACGCGAATGCTCGACATAGCCGTGATCCCTTCAGGGGAAGGTCCGCTGCGCTTCCAGAGCCGCATACTGCACGAGGAGAACTTTGTTCTGGTGCTGCGGCGGGGCCATGCCTTTCTCGCGCGTCCGACGATCGAGACCTATTGCGATAGTGGGCACCTGGTCGTGTCGCACAGCGGCGATCCGCACGGCTTCGTCGATACGCTTCTTGCACGCGAGGGCTTGGCTCGGCGCGTGGCGCTGACGGTCCCCAACTTCATGTTTGCCTGCGCCGTGGTCGGCGAGACCGACCTGATCTGCGCCGTGCCGAGGCGCTTCGCCGAACGGTTCGCGCCGGTCATGGGCATCGCTGTCGCGGAGCCGCCGCTGCCGCTCGGCGATTTTCCGCTCACGGCCTTTGTGCCGCGCTCCGCCATGGCCGACGCAGGACTGATCTGGCTGCTTGACAAACTCACGGTGGCCGCCGCGGGGTCATAGGCGGCGATCGGCAAAAATTTGTGGTTATCCCCGTCGTCCAAGGAATGAGGCATAGCATCACGGACGCTCTGGTTCGGCAGGCTGCGGTGTCCGGCGCCAATCGGCGCTTCTATAGTAGCGCAAACGGCGACTCATATTCGTCAGGTTTATCCGGCGCGGGGCACCACATCCGCTCAGTCGTGCCGAGCCAGGCGACGTTGATCATCGTAAACCAAGCCTTAAGCCCACCTCTCTAGAGCAAGCTGCGGAACATTGCCCGAACGGGCCTCGGCGAAAGGATCGAACCAAAGCATCTACAGGGCAGGAAATGCAAAAGATTGTCATCTTCTGGCCGATTTGGCGGAACGCGCGGGCCGGCCGATGCTTTTCTGTTTGACGATGTCGTCTTTTGGGGCAACCCCATCCAGAGGCAGCGTTTTTTACCTTGTTCGGCTTGCGATCCGGCCCGTCAGCGCGGGCATATCGAACGCCGCGCGCCTGATGTGACGGGGCAGTATATGCGTAACATGTGGATCAGTCGGGCGGCAGGGATCGTCCTTGCAGCAACCGCCATCGTGCCGCTGGGCGCTGCCAGTGCCGTTGTGGCGCCGCCTGCGGCCGCGTCCCCGCAGGCGGCACCCCTCAAACCCTATCGTATCAATCCCGGCGACGAGATCGAGATCTATGTCTGGGGCGATGAGCGCCTTCAGCGCGTGATGAAGGTGCTGCCCGACGGCAGCGTGTCCTTTCCGCTGGTCGGCCGCATCGATGCGCTGAACAAGCTGCCCACCGATGTCGAAGGTGTGATCGTCGCGGGGCTCGCCGATCAATATCGCAATTCGGTGCCGCGGGTGACGGTATCGGTGAAAAATCCGAGCGGGCTTACCTTCGCGGTCGCCGGCAAGGTGCGCGCGCCGGGCAGCTTCACGCCGGGCCATTATGTCAATGTACTCGAGGCGATCAGCGTCGCGGGCGGGCCGACAGAGTTCGCCGATCTGGGCAAGGTGAAGATCTTCCGGAAACAGGGCAACCAGGTCATCGTCATCGACGTTAAGCTGGATAGCGCGTTGAAGGGGTCGGCCGGCAAGGCCGATCTGGAGGGGGCAGTCGTCGAACTGCAGAGCGGGGATACGGTGGTAGTGCCATGAAGAGCATCGGGGGTAGTCGGATTGGGCGCGCGGGGGCGTGTATGCTGGCGGTGACGGCGGCGACGCCAGCGCTCGCAAAGATCAAGCCGTCGGTCGAGGCGGAGGTGCGTCTCGGCTATGATGCCAACCCCTTTCTGCAATCGGGGAATGATCTGGCCAGCGGCTATGGCGCGGTATCGATACGCCCCAAGCTGAGTGCCGCGACGGCGAAGGGCGAGGTCGCCCTGTCGGGCCATTATGACCGCACCGAATATTTCAAGAATTATGACGCCAGCAACCAATATGGCGCCGCGCTCGAAGCGCAGCACGCGGTATCGCAGAAGCTCAATGTCTTCGCAGCGCTGCGCTACGACCATGATGTGATCGGCCAGGACGATAATGTCGTCAGCGCCGTGCCGATCGACAATACCGACATCAACCTTCTCGGCTCGAGGGCGCAGGTCAACACCTATGCCGCCAGCGCCGGGTTCGGGCTCAAGGTCAGCCCCAAGGATACGGTCAACGTCGACGGCGGCTATACCGCGACGCGTTACGAAAATGGTCTGCGCGGATCGGACAACGATAATTATGGCGGCCGCGTCGCCTATCAGCGGGCGATCAGCCCGAAGACGAAGATCGGCGTCAGCGGATCGGTCTACAAGATCGACTATGACACGCCGGGGCTGAGCACGCTGGTCATGCAGCCGAGCGTCACCTTCTCGACCGAACTCAGTCCGAAATGGCACTTCGAAGGGTCGCTCGGCATATCGTTCAGCACGATCTATCTGCCGATCGGGCCCGATCGGAAGGATTCGGGTATCGCGGGTGACGCGACGCTGTGTCACACCGGCTCGCGCAACAAGCTGTGCATCTTCGCGTCTCGCTCGGTCAGCGGATCGGGCTTTGGCGGCTCGACCCGCCGCAGCCAGGCGGGTGTCGATTTCTCACAGCGGCTCAGCGAGAAGCTGACGCTCATCGCCGGCGGCAGCTATGCGCGCAGCAGTTCGCTTGGCAGCACGCTGCCACTGCGCGAATATGTCAGCGCACATGTCGGGCTCAGCGATCGGATTGCGCGTAACCTGACCGTCGGCGTGCGGGCGCAATATCGCGACGTGTTCGGCACGAGCCTGCCGGTGGGCGCCGATTATGGCGGAGAGCTTTACGCGACACTGGCTCTGCCGGGACCTAAATGAGCGACCCAGGCTTCCCGGGCAACGAAGGCGGCGAGCTGACCGAAGGCCTGCTGGGCTATCTGCCGTCGATCCTGATCCAGCGGCGCTGGTTCATCCTGATCCCGCTCGTCATCTGCGCGCTGGCCGGCGTCGCGCTCGCGTTCCTCCTGCCTGCCAAATATCAGTCGTCGGCGATGGTCGTAGTGGAATCGAAGGATCTGCCCGACGATATCGCCTCGGCCTCGGTCAATGATCTGATCGATCAGCGCATCGCCAAGATCAAGCAGCAGATTTTCAGCCGCCCGACCCTGATCGAGCTGATCCAGAATAATGCCCTCTACGAGAAGCAGCGTCGGTCACGGCCGCTGTCGGAGATCATCGACATCATGCGCGATGCGACCGCGATCACCCCGGTCAGCGCGGAGATCGATCGTAACGCGGCGCGGCGCGGGGTTTCGAACACCGTCGCGTTCCAGATCAGCTTCACCTATGCCGACGCGACCAAGGCGCAGGCCGTCGCGCAGCAGTTTACCGAGAAGCTGCTGAAGCTCGATTCGACCCAGCTGTCGGATCAGGCCGATTCGACGGTCGCTTTCCTCAATGATCAGGCCGGCGAAGTGCAGAAGCAGATCGCAGAGCTCGAGGCGAAGATTGCGGTGATCAAGAGCAGCAACGGGCTTGCACTATCGCGCATCGGCGGCTTCATGCCGTCGACGGGCAGCTACGACGTTCAGATCGCCGGGCTGCAGCGCGAGAATACCGAGCTGTCGGCGCGGCTGGGCGGCGCGGGTGCTGCGGGGGATGATCGGGTTGCGGCGGCCGAGGCTGCGCTGGCGGCAGCCAAAGCGGTCTATTCGGATAATCACCCCGACGTGATCACCGCCCAGCAAAAGGTGGTGGAGGCGCGCGCTCTGGCCAAGGCAGGCAACGGCAGGCCCAACAGCAATCCCGCCCTCACGGCCCAGATCGCGGCGAACAACCGCACGATCGCAACATTATCGGCCGCCAAGAGCGGCGAGAACAGTCGCGCTTCGGCGGCGATCAGCGCCTCTGCGGCGGCGCCGATGATCGAAGAGAGCATCAGCCAGATCCAGGCGAAGGCCGATGGCCTGCGCGCCAATTACAACCGCATCTCGGCGAGCCTGCTCGCCGCGCAGGCGGCGCAGCGGATGGAGGCGGAACAGAAGGGCGAACGCCTGGTGCTGGTCGATCCGCCGACCGTGCCCGATAGCCCGACCTCACCCAATCGCACCGCGCTGATTGTCGGCGGCGTGCTGGGCGGGGCGGTATTGGGGCTCGGCATCGCATTCGCGATCGAACTCTTCCTGAAGCCGATCCGCGGATCGGCGGCGCTGCAGAACGTGCTGGGGGTCGGGCCGCTGGTTGTGATTCCGACGCTCAAGGCAGGCAGCAAGGGCGCGAAGGGCAGGAGCGAAAAAAAGAAGCGATTCTTCTTTGGACGCGGGGCGCGCATATGAGCTTCAACTCCTCCCAACCGGGCGCGCCGCTTCCAACCGATCGGCTGCGGCCGAGCGGGTTCGACAGGTTGCGGGATAATGGCATTTATGGTTTCGACAGTCGCGACATCCGTTCGCGGCCATTCACCTTGCTGCGTGCGCAGGTCCTGCGGATCGCGCGGGCACGTGGCTGGCGGATCATTGGCATCACCTCGCCCACGCCGCGCGTAGGCAAGTCGTTCGTAGCGTCGAACCTCGCGGCAGCGCTGGCGCGGACGCCGGACCTGCATACCTATTTGTTCGACTTCGATCTTCGCAGATCGACGATCGCGCGCAATTTCAATCTGACCGGAGAGGTCGGCGTATCGCATTTCCTCGATGGCACGGCCAGCGATCTGCGGCAGGTCGCCCGAACCATCCCGGAGGAGCATCTCACGATCTTCCCCAGCTTTCCGAATGTCGCGGCGTCGGATGAGCTGGTCGGTTCGGCGCGGATGGATTCGCTGATCGCGGCGATGCGACAGTTGCCCGAACAGACGATCTGTCTGTGCGATCTCCCTCCCGTCTTCGCCAATGACGACGCAGTCATCATCAGCCAGAAGATCGATGCCTTCATCATGATCGTCGAAGACGGCGTCACCACGCGCAAGCAGGTACGCGACAGCTTCCGCCTGCTTGCGCCGACGCCATGCCTCGGCACCGTTCTCAACCGCTATGACGGCGGCTTGATGGGCGATGATTACGGCTATAGCTACGGACAGAACAAGCGTTACGAGGGTTATTACAGCGATTGACCGTGTTGCCTGAGCGAGCAATTCTTGCTGCCGTCTAAGACGGGGCGGGCAAGCATATGAAGATCGCGCATGGCATCGTGGTTCTGGCGGCAATGGCGGGTATGGGCGGGATCGGTATGGCCGCGGACGAGCCGCCAGGCTTTCTCGACGGCGGCTATTTCGATCTGATCGACATCATACCGCCCGCGCCGATCAAGGATGATCCTCGCGGTATCGCCGATCGCGCGATCTTCAAACTCACCCGCAAATTGAAGGGTACTGCGCGCTGGGATATGGCGGTTGCGGATGTGCCGGGAGACACGGCCTCGATGATGCGCGATTTTTCCTGCGCGACGCAGGTGGGCATGACGCCGCAAAAAGCGCCGAAGACGGCCGCGTTGCTTGAAAAGGCGTCGCGCGATGCCGTGCGCGAGACAAACCAGGTTAAGGATTTTTACCGCCGCCAGCGCCCGTTCCTGATCGACGAGGGCGAGATCTGCGAACCGCTGGCGGGCTTCGGGCCGAACAGCTTCGACTATCCATCGGGGCATGCGACGCGCGGCTGGACCTGGGCCCTCATTCTCGGCGAGATACTACATGAACGAGCGGCCCCGATCATGGCGAGAGGGCGCGCCTTTGGTGAAAGCCGGATTGTGTGCGGCGCGCATAATGCCAGCGCGATCGAGGCGGGTCGTCTCGCCGCCAGCGCAACGCTCGATGTGGTGCGTACAGAACGCAGCTATCAGCTTGCGGTAGATGCCGCGCGGGTCGAGCTGATCGCTCTCCGCAAAGCCAGCGTCCCGCCATCGGCACAGGCCTGCGCGGCGGAGGAAGCGCTCGTCAGTCAGCCGATTCTGCGCTGAGGCACAGCTCAGAGCAGAAATTCATATAAAAAAAGGCCGGATCATCCATCGGTGACCCGGCCTTTTTCAAAACGGCGGCGGCTGCCGAAGCAGCCGCCAGCGCGATTACATCGCGTTCGAAGCGTTGTCCGCAGTCACCGTCTCGTTGGTGTCTGCCATCGCAGCGTTGGTGTCGGTCATCGCGTCGGTCGCGTTGTCCGTTACGTTGGTGTCGTTTGCGACGACGGGAGCTTCCTTCTTGCAAGCAGCAAGCGAAAGCGAGGCAGCAGCGATAAGCGAAAGGGCGACGATCTTCTTCATGATCGAAATCTCCGGAAGTTGTGTAGAGAGTGGCTCGAACGGTTACAAATTCAAACGTTCAGGCTTGTTTCCCCCCGAAACAGGCAGAAACCTATTACCGTTTTGCGCAGTGCGATGCAATCTCTCTTATTCCGGTAGTTATTGTGGCTGTTTTGGCGCCTCTTGCCCTGGCGTGACGGGTCCCTCCGCTGGGGGTGACTGAGCCGGAATACCGGCATCGGCGTCGGCCGCGGATGGCGCGCTGGATAGCGGAATTCCGGCATCCGCGTCAGCTGCCGACGCCCCGTCAGTGCCGTTGGCGGCTGCGCCGATACCGGCGTCGGTATCGACACCAGAAGCGGACTCGCCGCCCTCCTGATTGAGGATGTCGGCCCTTCGGCGCTGCAAATAGGCCGACCGCGCTGCGGCATAAGGATCGAGACTTGATTCGAGAAAATTGTCCGCGCCGTTCTCGATCAGGTCGGCACGGATGCTGATCACCTGCGCCGCCGTGAGCGCGAGCGGCACGCCCTTGGGCAGGCCGCATTCGCGCAGACAGACACGATACGGGTCGGCCAGCTGTGCCAGGCCGAAGCCGACGCTGTCGCGCAATGTCGACGGGCCGAACAGCGGCAGCATGATATAGGGCCCGCCATTCATCCCCCAAGCGGCAAAGGTCTGGCCGAGATCCTCATCGGCGGGCCTGATCTTCATCCGGCTCGCATGATCGAACAGGCCGCCGATGCCGATCGTCGAGTTGACAGCGAACCTGCCTACGTTGCGCGCCGCGCGATCGAAGTGGCCCTGCAGGACGTTATTGATGAACGAGAAGGGTTCGCTGATATTTTCGAAGAAATTACGGACGCCATCACGCGCGGGCTTCGGGGCTACGGCGCGGTAGACCTGCGTGACGGGTTTGACGATCACCTGGTCGGCGCCGCGATTGAACGCCCATACGCTGCGGTTCAGCCCTTCGAGTGTGTCGCGCTCGGCCAGCCGGTCGGTGCCGACACGGGTCGTGGTGCAGGCTGACAGCGAAAGCGCCAGCGCCAATATGCTCATCATTCTGGCGGAACCGCGCATCTCAAAAAGTCCCCTCTCAGGCGAAATACTGCCGCCGCCTGTCATACTCCTGAAATTCGCACAAGTTCCGCTTGCGCAATACCGCCCTATAACGCCAATTCCGGGCATCGCCTTGACCGCATATAAAGATTTCTTTATATTTGAATCCATGCCGCGTGACGCACTCGATATTTTCCGGGCCCTGGCGGATCCGACGCGCCTGCGCATCTTCCATTTGCTGCGGGCGATGGAGCTGTCGATCGGTGAGCTGGCACAAGTGCTGGGGCAGAGCCAACCGCGTGTGTCGCGCCATGTGAAAATCATGAGCGATGCGGGCCTTGCCGATCGCCGCAAGGAAGGCAGCTGGGTCTTTCTCGGCCTCGGTGCTGCGGAATGTGTCACGCCCTTGCTGTCGGCGATCGACAGCTGGGGCGGCGACAATGCCTGGATCATCGCGGATCGCGCGCGGCTGGCGGCGGTCCGCGCCGACCGTACCGTGGCGGCAGCGCGCTATTTCGCCGAACATGCCGAAGAGTGGGACGCGATCCGATCGCTCCACGTGCCCGAAAGCGCGGTCGAGCAGCGTATCGTCGATATGCTGGCAGACGTCCCTGTCGGCAGGATCGTCGATATCGGCACCGGCACGGGCCGTATGATCGAGCTGCTCGGCCCCGATGCGTCGTCGGCGCTCGGCATCGATCGCAGCCCGGAAATGCTGCGTCTTGCGCGCGCAAAGCTGACTGAGGCGGGGCTCGCCAATAGCGAGCTGCGTCAGGGCGATATGTATGCACTGCCGCTCGCCGATGGCGCGGCCGATCTCGTGATCGTGCATCAGGTACTCCATTTCGCGCAGCAGCCCGCCGCGGCCGTCGCCGAAGCGGCGCGCCTGCTTGCAGCCGGCGGACGTCTGCTGATCGTTGACTTTGCGGCCCACGAGCTGGAGGAGCTTCGCCAGCGCGACGCGCATGCCCGGCTCGGTTTCGACGACGATCAGATCGCCGGCTGGATGCAGGCGGCGGGGCTCGGCCTCGCCAGGGTCGAGGAATTGGTCGGCGATGCGCTGACCGTCAAACTATGGTTGGGAGCGCGCGGACAGCGCGCCGCATTGAAGGTTGTATCATGACGTCGGTTCCGTTCGCCCAGCTCGAAGAAGCGCGTCGCGCGCTCGATGCGCCCTTGTTCGCCGATCTGGCGGGCGATGCCGAGGTGTCGTTCGAGTTCTTCCCGCCCAAGACCGAGAAAATGGAAGAGACATTGTGGAGCGCGATCCAGACGCTTGCGCCGCTCAAGCCCCGCTTCGTCTCGGTGACCTATGGCGCCGGTGGATCGACCCGGGAGCGCACGCATCACACCGTCGCGCGCATAGCGAAGGACACCAATATCTCGGCCGCCGCGCATCTCACCTGCGTCGAAGCGTCGAAAGCCGAGATTGAGGAGATCGCGCGCGCCTATTGGGACGCGGGCGTCCGCCACATCGTCGCGCTGCGCGGCGATCCACCGGTTGAGGGCAGCAAGTTCGTTCCCCATCCGGACGGTTATCGTAACGCGGCAGAGCTGACGGCGGGCCTCAAGGCCATCGCGCCATTCGAGATCTCGGTCGCCGCCTATCCCGAATGCCATCCTGAATCGGAAAGCTCCGACAGCGATCTCGCCAATCTCAAGGCGAAGTTCGATGCCGGCGCGACGCGCGCTATCACCCAGTTCTTCTTCTCACCCGAAGCCTTTTTCCGCTTCGTCGACAAGGCGCGCGCGGCTGGGATCACCGGCGAGATCGTGCCCGGCATCCTGCCTGTCTCCAACGTCGCGCAAACGCGCAAGTTCGCCGGCATGTGCGGCGCCGCCATTCCGCCGTGGATGGATCGCCTATTCGAGGGGCTCGACGACCATCCCGCCTCGCGTCAGCTCGTCGCCGCGACGATCGCTGCCGAGATGTGCCGCCGGCTCTATGCGGGCGGCGTCCGCCAGTTCCATTTCTACACATTGAACCGCGCCGAGCTGTCCTTCGCGATCTGCCATCTTCTTGGCCTGCGCGCGGGTCCCAGGGCTCTGGAGAAAGCCGCATGACCCTCAAGAAATCCGAAGCCGCCATCGCGTTCCGCGAACAGGCGAAGCAGCGCATCCTGCTGACCGATGGTGCAGCGGGCACGATGATCCAGCGCTACAAGCTGACCGAGGCGGATTATGCCGGGTCGCTTGGTTTGCCGAGCGATCAGAAGGGCAATAACGATCTGCTCGTTCTCACCAAGCCGAACGTGATTGACGAGATTACCCGCGCCTATCTCGATGCCGGGTCGGACATCGTTTCGACCAACACGTTCAACGCCAACACGATCAGCCAAGGCGATTATGACGCGGTCCACCTCGTCCGCGATCTGAACCTCGCGGCATCGAGCATCGCGCGCAAGGCTGCCGATGAATATGCGGCTAAAGACGGCCGCCCCCGCTTCGTCGCGGGCGCGATCGGGCCGACCAACAAGACGCTGTCGCTGTCACCCGACGTCAACGATCCGGGCTTTCGCGCAGTCGATTTCGATACGATGCGCGACGTCTATCAGGATCAGGTCGCCGGACTCATGGATGGCGGCTGCGATTTCATCCTGATCGAGACGATCTTCGACACGTTGAACGCCAAGGCAGCGATTGCGGCGGTGTTCGAGGAGCAAGCGAAGCGCGGTGTCGAGATCCCGATGATGCTGTCGATGACGATCACCGACATGTCGGGCCGCAATCTCTCCGGCCACTCGGTGGAGGCCTTCTGGTATGCGGTGCGCCATGCCCATCCGCTGACGATCGGCCTCAACTGCGCCTTCGGCGCCGATCTGCTGCGCCCGCATGTCCAGGTGCTGTCGGGCATCGCCGATGCGCTGGTGATGATCTATCCGAATGCCGGCCTGCCCAACGATCTCGGCGAATATGACGAGCTGCCACATACGACGGGCGGCTTCATCGAGGATTGGGCCGAGACGAAACTCGTCAATGTGGTCGGCGGCTGCTGCGGAAGTTCGCCCGATCATATCGCGGCGATGGCGAAAGCGATCGCAGGCAAGGAACCGCGCGTGCCGCATACCCACGATCACAGGACGCGCCTCGCCGGGCTCGATCCGTTCACGATGGTGGCGTGAGGTAATATCCTCCCCGGGACGGGGAGGGGGACCGCGCCATAGGCGTGGTGGAGGGGGGCTTCCACCAGCGGTACCTGATGAGACGAGCCCCCACCACCATCATTCTGATGGTCCCCCTCCCTGTCCCGGGAGATCCAGAAAGAAGAAACGTCAGTGACCACGCCCTCCTCCGCCCAGTTCGTCAACATCGGCGAGCGCACCAACGTCACCGGATCGGCGGCTTTCAAGAAGCTGATCATGGGCGGCGACTACACAAAGGCGGTCGAGGTTGCGCGGCAGCAGGTCGAGAACGGCGCGCAGATTATCGACGTCAACATGGACGAGGGTCTGCTCGACGCCGAATATGCGATGACGACCTTTCTCAAGCTGATGTCGGCCGAGCCCGATATCGCGCGCATCCCGGTGATGGTCGACAGCTCCAAATGGTCGGTGATCGAGGCCGGCCTGAAATGCGTCTCGGGCAAGCCGATCGTTAATTCGATCAGCATGAAGGAAGGCGAGGAAGCCTTTCTCCATCACGCGCGCAAGTGCCGGAATTACGGCGCGGCGGTCGTGGTTATGGCGTTCGACGAGGTGGGCCAGGCCGACACCAAGGAGCGCAAGGTCGAAATCTGCGAGCGTGCCTACAAGCTGCTCGTCGGCGATGGCTTCCCGCCCGAAGACATCATTTTCGATCCCAATATCTTCGCCGTCGCGACGGGGATCGAGGAGCATAATAATTACGGCGTCGATTATATCGAGGCGTGCAAGGAAATCCGCAAGCGCTGCCCGCACGCGCATATCTCGGGCGGGCTATCGAACCTCAGCTTCTCGTTCCGCGGCAACGAGCCGGTGCGCAAGGCGATGCATAGCATCTTCCTCTATCATGCAATCCCGGCCGGCATGGACATGGGGATCGTCAACGCGGGGCAACTCGACGTGTACGACACGATCGATCCCGAGCTGCGCGAAGCCTGCGAGGACGTCATCCTCAACCGTCCGGCGCGCAAGGCAGACGAGACGCCGACCGAACGGCTGGTCACGATCGCCGAGCGCTTTCGCGGCACCGATGCCGTCACCGAAAGGGCCGCCGAGGAATGGCGCGGCTGGGGTGTCGTCAAGCGGCTCGAACATGCGCTGGTCAAGGGCATCGACGCTTATGTCGTCGACGATACCGAGGAAGCGCGCCAGATGTTCGCGCGCCCGATCGAGGTGATCGAAGGCCCGCTGATGGACGGCATGAATGTCGTCGGCGATCTGTTCGGATCGGGCAAGATGTTCCTGCCGCAGGTCGTAAAATCGGCGCGCGTGATGAAGAAGGCCGTCGCGCATCTGCTGCCCTATATCGAGGCGGCGAAGGAAGTCGGCGCGCGGCCAAAGGGCAAGATCATCATGGCGACCGTCAAGGGTGACGTCCACGACATCGGCAAGAACATCGTCGGCGTCGTGCTTCAGTGCAACGGCTATGAGGTGATCGATCTCGGCGTGATGGTGCCGTGGATGACGATCCTCGCCGCCGCCAACGAGAATGACGCCGACATGATCGGCCTGTCGGGGCTGATCACGCCGTCGCTCGACGAGATGGTCACGGTCGCGGCGGAAATGCAGCGCAGCAACATGACGATGCCGCTGCTGATCGGTGGTGCAACGACATCGAAGGTCCATACCGCGCTGCGCATCGCACCGGTCTACGAGGGGCCCGTGGTTCATGTGCTCGATGCGAGCCGCGCCGTCGGCGTCGCCTCGACCTTGCTGTCGGACACGCAGCGCGACGCCTTTGTCCTGAAGACCGCCGAAGATTATGAGGCAGTCCGCAAGGCGCGCGAAAATAAGGGGCAGAACGAGCTCGCGACCTTGGAAGAAGCGCGCGCCAACGCCTTTGTCGCCGATTTTGCGCTCAAGCCCAATGCACCGCTGCAGCCCGGTATCCATGTTTTCGAGGACTGGTCGCTCGAGGATCTGCGCGACTATATCGACTGGACCCCCTTCTTCCGCGCCTGGGAACTCGCGGGTAATTACCCCGCGATCCTCGAAGACCCGATCGTCGGCGAAAGCGCGACGAGCCTGTTCGCAGATGCGCAGAAGATGCTCGATACGATCGTCGCCGAGAAATGGCTGACCCCGCGCGGCGTCGCCGGGCTGTGGCCGGCGAAGGCCGATGGCGACGATGTTCTGGTCGATCCGGAGGGCGCGAATGTCCGCCTCGCTTTCCTGCGGCAGCAGATCAAGAAGCGCGAAGGCCGCGCCAATATGTGCCTGACCGATTTCATCGATCCCGCGGGGGACTGGATCGGCGGCTTCGCGGTCGGCATCCACGGCATCGATCCCCACATCGCGCGCTTCAAGGCCGACAACGACGATTATCAGGACATATTGCTCAAGGCGCTCGCCGATCGCCTCGCCGAGGCCTTTGCCGAGCGGCTGCATCTTCATGTGCGCACGACGCTCTGGGGCTATGCCGTCGGCGAACAGCTGACCAATGAGGCGCTGGTGCGCGAACAATATCGCGGTATCCGCCCCGCGCCCGGCTATCCCGCCTGTCCCGATCACAGCCTCAAGCCGATCCTGTTCGATCTGCTCAACGCGACCGAGGGCACGGGGATCACTCTGACCGAAAGCTTCGCAATGCTGCCGACGGCGGCGGTATCGGGATTCTATTTCGGCCATCCCGAGTCGAGCTATTTCGGCGTTGCGCGGATCGGGCCCGACCAGCTCGAAGATTATCGCGCGCGGCGAGAGGTCGATAAGGAGACCGTCGAGCGCTGGTTGCGCCCGAACCTGGACTAACACTACGTCATGCCAGCGCAGGCTGGCATCCATGTCTCTAACCTCATACGGTGCCGCCCATTATGGCAGACATGGGCCCAGTCTTTGCTGGGGTGACGGTGGTGGATGAAGCGCTTAGTCCTGCTCCTGATCGCTGTCCTTGCAGCCCCCCTCTCCGCCGCCCCGTTCACCGTCCAGGCGACAGGGCAGGGCTACGCCCAGCTCTCCGACGCCGTGAACGCGATCGGCGAAGGAGAGGGCACGATCTTGATCGCGCCCGGCGTCTACCGCCAGTGCGCGGTGCAGAATGCCGGCCGCATCACCTATCGCGCGATCCAGCCGCGCACCGCGATCTTCGAAGTGATGACCTGCGAGGCCAAGGCGGCTCTGGTCGTGCGCGGGCGCGGGGCTACGGTCGATGGCCTGGTCTTCCGCAATTTCTTCGTGCCCGATGGTAACGGCTCGGGCATCCGCCTCGAACGCGGCACGCTCGACGTGACGAACAGCGTGTTTCGCGATTCGGAACAGGGCATCCTCAGTGGCCGCGATGATCCGCAGGCCGAGGTTCGGATCGATCGTTCGACCTTTTCGGGGCTCGGCCGCTGCGATCGCGGGCTGAGCTGCGCGCATTCGGTCTATTTCGGGCTGATCAAGTCGGTGACGGTGCGGCATAGCCGCTTCGAACGCGGCGCCGGTGGCCATTATGTGAAAAGCCGTGCGGCGGAGATTGAGGTCAGTGACTGCAGCTTCGACGACAGCCACGGCCACACGACCAATTACATGATCGATCTGCCGGCGGGCGCGACCGGGATCATCGAGCGCAACATCTTCGTGCAGGGCGCCGACAAGGAAAACCACAGCGCCTTCATCGCGGTCGCCGCCGAAAGCCGGACCAATTCATCCTCGGGGCTCGTGGTCCTCGACAACAAGGCTCATCAGGTCGATGCCGCGACCTGGCCGAGCGCGCTTGTCGCCAACTGGAGCGAGGATCAGATTATCGTCGAGCGCAACGAGGTCGGCCCGCGCGTCATTGCCTCACGAGGAGCGGAGCAGCAGCATGCGCCCAGCCTTAGCGACAAGATCATCGAAAAGCTGCGTGATCGCGCGATAAAGGCGAAGCAGAAGCTGATCGGCTGATTATTTGCAGCTATCGCCTGTAGTGGCGTCGAGATCGAGGCAACGCCCGTCGATGTCCGGCGCGACGATCTTCAATCCGATTAGCGCGGCGAGCGTCGGCAGGATGTCGACCGTCTCGACCGGATTGGGCTGTTCGAAGCCGTGCGCGCCCGGCCACCAGAAGAGGATCGGCACGCGACGATCATAATCCCAAGGGCTGCCATGCGTCGCGACATAGCCCGCGTCAGGCGATGTGATCGGCACGACATAGGGCTTGAGCAGCACGATCAGATCGCCCGATCGCGCCGAATCGTAGCTCGCTGCCGCGCGGTCGAGCAGCGACCATTCGCTCACCGGCAGGCTGCTTGGGATATGGTTCACCAGATCGTCGGCGGTGAATACCGCTGCGACCTGCGGATCGGCGGACAGCTTCTTTTTGGCAGCAGCAAGGACGATCGGCTTGTCGGCGGCGGGTACATCATTGCCCACATAGAAATCGCCGAACGGGCCGTCGCCGGTCATCACCAGGCCGCTGAGCTTCAGTTGCTCGGCCAGCGCCTTGTCGACCGCTTTAGGCGCCGTCGTACCATCGGCTCGCTCCGCCATCGGCAAGCCGCGGATATCGTTGCGCTCGGGCAGATCATGGCCGCCATGATCGGCGGTCAGCACGACGACGAACGGAATTTTGCTCGCCTCAAGCTTTGCGAAGAAGCTGCCGAGGATGCGATCGACAGTCAGCACCTGTGCACAACTTTCGGGGCCTTCGGTGCCAAACCGGTGGCCGACATAGTCTGTCGCCGACAGGCCGATATCGATGACGTCGGTAGCGCTGCCACTGCCGAGCTTCATCGAACTGATTAGCCCGCTCGCGATGTCGAGCGTCGCGGTGTCGAAATCCGGCGTGGTGCGGAACATGTTGGTGTCGCCTGCGGCGCGCGGGGCGATCGGGCCGCCCGTGGTCTTGCCCTTGCTGCCATAAGCAACGGCTTGCACCCTGCTCTGGCAGATCGCAGGCAGCGGTGCGGTGGGTTCGGCCTTGGTGAGCAGCGCCGTGACCCTTGCGTTGACAGCTGCCACTGCCGCCGGCTCGGCGCGGCCGGCGAAGCTCACATAGCGCTTGCCGTCCCACCACCACATTTCGTCCGCCTTGTGGCCGCCCATCATGATCGCCGCGCGATCCTTGCCCGCGACCGATACGACGCGCGATGCGGGGTTGGCGTCTTTCATCCGATCGCCGAGTGTCGGCATTTTCAGATGGACTGGCGAGACCGTATATTTGTCGGAGCTCGATCCGGGAACCGTCTCATCCTCCGAACAATAGATCGACTTGTCGGCGCGTGCCGCTTTCTGGTCGATCCAGTTATTGGCGATGATCCCCGTCTTTGCCGGATGCGATCCGGTCAGGATCGTCGAATGTCCGGGGCAGGTCTCGGTCGCGGCGTGCGACTGATAGCCGGACGGGAACACTGCGCCTTCGGTGAGCTTCTTGAGTCCGCCGGTGTAATATTGACGATATTCGGAGAAGAGATCGGCGGAGAACTGGTCGATCGAAATCGCCACGATCAGCTTTGGCTTGGGCGGTGGTGCGGAGGGTGCAGCCTGCGCGCTGGCGAAAGGCAGGGCGGAGAGAGCAAGAAGGGCAAGCTTTTTCATGGACGTCAGTTGCACTCCCGATATGTCAGCGTGATGACGAATTGGCGACCCACACGCGCTTGCCGGCGATCCAGGTTTCGACGGGTCTGGCGGTTCGGATATCCGTCGATGTCGCGTTGAAGATGTCGCGGTCGAGGATCAGGAAATCGGCATAGCGCCCCGGCGCCAATATGCCGATGCGGTCCTCCGCAAAGCCCGCATGCGCCGCGTTTGCCGTGAAGGCGCGGAAGGCTTCGGCGAGCGGGATGATCTGCTGCGGCAGCCAGCCGCCGACCGGCTGGCCGTTCGCATCCTGCCGGCTGATTGCGGCGGCGAGCGCGGGAAAGGGATTGGGGCTTTCGACCGGATAGTCCGATCCGAAGGTCAGCGGCGATCCGTTGTCGAGCATCGCCTTCCACGCATAGGCGCCGCCGAGCCGGTCTGGTCCGAGCCGTGCCTGCGCCATCAGCCGGTCCGATGTCTGGTGGACCGGTTGCATGGAGGCGATGATGCCGTTCTTGCCGAAGCGCGGCAGATCGATGGGATCGACGATCTGGGCATGCTCGATCCGCCAGCGCCGATCGCCCTTGTAGGTTTCGGCGACCTCCTCGATCGCGCTCAGCGCCTGCGCATTGGCGGCATCGCCGATCGCGTGGACCGCGACCTGAAATCCGTCCATCGCGGCGCGGCTCATCAGATTGCGGATCTGGGCGTCGGTCAGGAACTGCAGGCCGGTCTGGGCCGGCGCATCGGCATAGGGTTTCTTGAGCCAGGCGCCGCGCGAACCGAGCGCGCCGTCGCCGTAGAGCTTGACCCCGATCATCCGCAGATGTCCGTCATAGAGCCACGGCGTCGGCCCCGATCCCGCGATCGACAGCAGCGGATCGATGCCGTGCGCATAGGAAATGATGCGCACGCGCAGCCGGCCGCTGTCGCCGGCGCGGCGCATGACCTGCCAGTCGTCTTCCGTGGTGCCCATGTCGGCGGTGGCGGTGATCCCGTAGCCGAGCAATATCTCCTGCGCCTTGGCGAGCGCCGCATCGCGATCGCGCGGCAGCATCGGCGGCACGGCCTTCAGGATCAGCGCCTGCGCCGAATCGACGAACACGCCGGTCGGATTGCCCTTCGCATCGCGCTCGATTCGCCCGCCGGCCGGGTCCTTCGTCTTCGCGGTGATGCCCGCCGCCGCCATCGCCGCGCTGTTGGCGAGGATCGCATGACCATCGATCCGGCTCAGCACCACCGGGCGCCCCGGCGTGATCGCATCGATGTCGGCTGCCGTCGGGAAGCGGCCGAGCCCCCAGCGCTCCTGATTCCATCCGCCGCCGCCGATCCACGGCGGCGTCGGGCGGTCGCGCGCATATTTGGCGAGTGCCGCCTGCGCCTCAGCCAGCGACTGGGTGCTCGACAGATCGAGCGACAGCGCGACGGTGCCGAGATCCATGATATGGCCATGCGCGTCGATCAGCCCCGGGACGATGGTGCGGCCTTTGGCGTCCAGCCGGAAATCGAGCTTGTCGGGCCGCTTGTCGTCGCGATCGAGCAGCTTCGAGACCTTGCCCTGATCGTCGATCAGCAAGCCATTGAAGCGGACGAGCTGGCCGTGCGTGTCATAGGTGTAGCCATTGGCGTTATCGATCAGCCCCTCGGCGAGGGCAGGGGTGGCGACTAACGCCATCACAAGCCCAAACCAGCCCCACCCGTTCGTCCCGAGCGAAGTCGAGCGACGTTGGGATGCGGAACCGTGTCTCGACTTCGCTCGACTCGAACGGGATACGGAGGTCACGCGGTTGTCCTGATCACTTCGGCAATCGCTTTACCACCGCCGAGATATCCTGCCGACCCGCACCCATCGCCTGCGCGTCGGCGTAGAACTGATCGGCGAGCGCGGCGAATGGCAGCGCCGCGCCGTTCGCGCGTGCCTCGTCGATCGCAAGGCCCAGATCCTTGCGCATCCAGTCGACCGCGAAGCCGAAGTCGAAGCTGTCCTCCGCCATCGTCTTCCAGCGGTTGACCATATACCAGCTCGCCGCCGCCCCGCCCGAGATCGCCTCGAACACCTTATTGAGATCAAGGTCGGCATTCTGCGCGAAGCGGAGCGCTTCGGCGGCGCTCTGCATCGCGCCGGCTATGCAGATCTGGTTGACCATCTTGGTCGTCTGCCCGGCACCCGCGCCGCCGATATGGACGATGCGTGACGAATAGGCCTCCAGATAGGGTCGTGCCGCTTCCATCGCCTTGGCGGAAGCGCCGCACATGATCGATAGCGTGCCCGCTTCGGCGCCCGATTGCCCGCCCGATACCGGCGCATCGACAACGAGCAGCCCGCGATCCTTGCCCTCGACGGCGAGTTGCCGCGCGATCGTCGCCGACGCGGTGGTGTGATCGATGAATAGCGCGCCCTTCTTCATCGCGCGGAAGCAGCCGTCTCCGCGCAAGGTCACCGATTCGAGATCGCCCGGCGCGCCGACGCACGACAGGACGACATCGGCCCCGTCTGCAGCGGCGGCAGGCGTCGGCGCCGCGCGCCCGCCATGCTGCTCGACCCAGGCATCGGCCTTGGATCGGGTGCGGTTGTAGACGGTCACGTCATGCCCCGCCTTTGCGAGATGCCGTGCGATCGGGGCACCCATCGCGCCCAGTCCGAGAAAGGTCACTTTTGCCATATGCAATCGATAGGGCGGAATTTCTGCCGATGCTAGGTACAGGTTCAACTTGGCTTAGCTTTCGTCTATGGGCCACGCATCATGGCAAGCGCACCCAGCAAGACCGGCGTCGAGAACGCCCCGATCACCATCGACGACGTCCGGGCGGCGCATGCCCGAATTGCATCGGCGATCGTGCGCACGCCGACCCTGCACTCGATCACGCTCAGCGCGCTGACCGGTGCCGAAGTCTGGATCAAGTTCGAGAATCTCCAGTTCACCGCAGCCTATAAGGAGCGCGGCGCGCTCAACAAATTGCTGCTGCTGACCGAGGCGCAGAAGGCGCGTGGCGTGATCGCGGCGTCGGCGGGCAATCATGCCCAGGGCCTCGCATATAATGGCAAGCGGCTCGGCATCCCCGTTACCATCGTGATGCCGACATCGACTCCCACGGTGAAGGTCCAGCAGACCGAAGGCCATCAGGCGCGCGTCGTGCTGTTCGGCGAACGCTTCGACGACGCCAGCGCCGAGGCCGATCGGCTCGCCAAGGAGGAAGGGCTGACCTTCATCCACCCGTTCGACGATGCCGACGTCATCGCGGGGCAGGGCACCGTCACGCTCGAAATGCTCGAACAGGCGCCCGCGATCGATACGCTGATCGTGCCGATCGGCGGCGGCGGGCTGATCTCCGGCGCGGCCGTAGTGGCGCGCGCCGCGGGCCGCCCGATCGAGATCGTCGGGGTTCAGGCCGAACTCTACCCCTCGATGTATGCCCGCATCAAAGGCCTCGACCTGCCCTGCGCCGGCGACACGCTTGCCGAGGGTATCGCAGTCAAGGAGCCGGGCGGGATCACCGCGGAGATCGTCGCGCGTGAGGTCGACGACATCGTTCTCGTCAGCGAGCGTGATCTTGAAACCGCGCTGTCGATGCTGCTGCAGATCGAAAAGACCGTGGTCGAGGGCGCCGGTGCGGCGGGCCTCGCCGCGCTGCTTGCGCATCCCGATCGCTTTCGCGGCCGGACGGTCGGCATCATCCTGACCGGTGGCAATATCGACACGCGCCTGCTCGCGAATGTGTTGATGCGCGACCTCGCCCGCTCGGGCCGCCTCGCGCGGCTGCGCATCCGGCTGCAGGATCGGCCCGGCGCGCTGTTCCATGTCGCGCGCGTCTTCGATGAGCAGCAGGTCAACATCGTCGAGGTCTACCACCAGCGCGTGTTCACGACTCTGCCGGCCAAGGGACTGATCGCCGACATCGAGTGCGAAACCCGCGATGCCGCGCATCTTCAGCGGCTGTTGCTGGCGCTCCGTGCAGAGGGTTACGAAGTCACCACGATCGAGGCTGCGTAATCGCTGCGGTGCCGTTCGCCAGAGGTCTAACAATATTCAAGGTTAATGCTCTTTTCACAAAGCCCGTTAATAGGCATATTCCATGTCGGATCGATGGCCGATCTGTGACTCGCTGCGCTAAAGGGCCTGAATGACCGCACAGTTTCGTTTCCCGCGCTTCTTCGTCACGACCCCCGGGCCGTGCCCCTATCTGCCCGGCAAGACCGAGCGGAAGGTGTTTACGGAGCTGTCGGGTGCGAACGCGAGCGAACTCAACGATGCGTTGGGCCGGATCGGCTTCCGCCGTTCGCAGGGTGTGGCCTATCGCCCGACCTGTGCCGATTGCCAGGCCTGCGTCTCGGTGCGCGTCGTCGCCGCCGAGTTCAAGGCCAATGCCAGCCAGCGCAAGCTGATCCGCCGTCATGCCGATCTCGAGATCAGCCGCTGCAAGCCGTGGACCACCGAAGAGCAGTTCGCGCTGCTCCGTCGCTATCTGAAGTCGCGCCATCCCGGCGGCGGTATGGCGCAGATGGACGAACTCGATTTCGCCGACATGGTCGAACAGACCCCTGTAAAGACGCAGGTCATCGAATATCGCGAGCCATCGGTTGGCGATCGTCCGGGCCGGCTGGTCGGCGCCTGTCTGACCGACGAGCAGGCGGATGGCTTGTCGATGGTCTACAGCTTCTTTGAAACCGAAGACGACAGTCGTCCCGGCCTCGGCACCTTCATCATCCTCGATCATATCCGCCGGGCTGCCGAAGCGAAGCTGCCCTTCGTCTATCTCGGCTATTGGGTCGAGGGCTCGCCGCGGATGCAGTACAAGATGCGCTTCCAGCCGATCGAACGCCTGTCGGCGGGCGGCTGGAGCCGGTTCGATCCGGCGCTGATGCCCGTGCAGGACAAGGGCGGCACCTTCCCGTCAAAGCTGCCACCGCTCGGCTGAGCCTTATCCGCCAAGAAATCCGTTCGGCACGAACGGGGGGGAATTACTTCGCCCCCACGACCCGCCACACCTTGCCACCGACGTCATCGGTGACGAGCAAAGCCCCACGCCCATCAACGGCCAGGCTGACAGGCCGTCCGCGCGCTTCCTCGTCGGGTGACAGGAAGCCGGTTAGCACATCGCGCGGCTTGCCCGTTGGACGCCCCTTCACGAACGGCACGAACACAACCTTGTAGCCGGAGAAGGGCCGGCGATTCCATGATCCATGCTCGGCGACGAAAGCGCCGCTGGCATATTGCGGGCCGAGCGCGGTGCCCTTGCCGAAGGCGAGGCCGAGCGCCGCGACATGCGGGCCCAGCGCATAATCCGGACGGATGACATAGGACTGGAGACTGTCGGGATCGGGTTCGACCCTCTTGTCGATCACACCGCCCCAATAATACCAGGGCCAGCCATAGAAGCCGCCGAACTGCACCTCGGTCAGATAATCGGGGACGAGATCGGATCCGAGCATGTCGCGTTCGTTGACCACGGCGAAAAGCTTGCCGCTATCGGGTTCGAACGCCATCTGGTTGGGATTGCGCAGGCCATAAGCGAAGATGATATCCTTGCCCGTCGTCAGATCGATCTGATGGACGGCGGCGCGCTTGTCTTCGCGCTCCATACCGTTTTCGGCAATGTTGCTTGACGAACCTACGGCGACGTAGATCGACTTGCCATCGGGATCGAGCAGCAGATTGCGCGCCCAGTGATTGAATCCGCCGGGCAGCTTGGCAACGACCACGGGCTTGGCGGTGATCTTCGTCGCGCCGGGGGTTAAGGGCACGCGGACGAGCGCATCGCTATTGCCAATATAAAGCTGGCCATTGGCCCAGGCCATGCCCTGCGGACTGTTGAGCCCGTCGATCAGCACGCTCCTGATCTCGGCCTTGCCATCGCCGTCGGCGTCGCGAAGCAGGATGATCTTGTTGGGGGAGGGGACGCCCGCGCCAGCGCGCGACATCAATATCTTCATCACGAAGCCGGTCACGCCGCCGCCGCCATTCTTGCCGTCACGTGGCGGCGAATTGCTCTCGCTGACCAGAACATCGCCATTGGGCAGGACGTAAACGCCGCGCGGATGATCGAGCCCGGAAGCAAAGGCCTGAACGGCAAGGCCCGCCACTGCCGCAGGTTTCTCCGTGCCCTGCCATCCGACAGCCTTGGCGACTTTCATCGTCGGGATCAGCGTCTTGTCGGGCGCCACGAATTGCGGCTTCTCGCCGGTCGCATTGGCGAAGGGAATCGTCGCCTGCTCGCGCGTGGCGAGGATCCAGATCGTGACGATCGCCACGATGATCAGGGCAGCAACGGCGATAAGGATTTTCTTGAGCGTGGACATGGCGAATGCAACTCGGCCGGAATGGGTTCGTTCCGCAGCATAGCATGGCGCCAGTGTCAGGCGCTATGCGTCGGCACTCTCTTCGCTGACTGGCGGGTGCAGCAACATCCGGATCACGCGGCGCTCGTCGGCTTCGGTGATCTCCAGCTTCCAGCCGCTCGGATGCACGACGATCTCGCCCGCCTGCGGCACATGGCCTACCAGCGATGAAGCGAGCCCGCCCAGCGTTTCCACATCCTCATCGGTATCGGCCAGCCGCGGATCGATGAGCTTGGCGACGTCGTCAAGCTCTGCGCGCGCATCGGCCGACCAGATCGAATCGCCGAGCGCGATCAGCAGATCGGCTTCATGCTCGTCATGCTCATCTTCAATATCACCGACGATCTCCTCGACCAGATCCTCGATCGTGACGAGCCCATCAGTGCCGGTATATTCGTTGAGCACGATCGCCAGATGGGTGCGTGTCGCCCGCATTTCGGCGAGCAGATCGATGATCCGCATCGACGTCGGCACGAAGCGCGGCTGCCGGATCAGCGGCTCAATCGTCGCGGGCCGCGTCGCGCCGGTCGCGATGATGCGGAACACGTCCTTCACATGGATCATGCCGATCACATGATCGAGATTCTCACGGTAGACGGGCAGGCGGCTGTGCTCGGCCTCGACGAAACGCTCGACCAGCTCGTCGAACGCGATACTGTCGGGCACCGCGACGATCTGGCCGCGCGGCACGCCGACATCGCCGACATTGCGCTCGCCGAAATGGAGGATGTTGCGAAGCATCTCGCGTTCGGCCGAAGAAAGATCGTCGGCGCTTTCCGACGAATCCTCCTCATGCTCCTCGATCGCTTCCTCGATCTGATCGCGCAGACTGGGCTCATGTTCGCGGGCGAACAACGAGCGCAGGCTGCGCCAAAATCGTCCGCCGCTTTCGGCGGCGCTGCTACTGTCGTCTGGCATGTGTCTTTCTGGTGCCCTGTTGGTGCGACAGCGCTAACCGATATCGGGGGGCAGGGGCAATCGGTGAATCGCACGCATCAGGGACGTAACCACAGCGTCACCGATGCGATATGGTTCATCTGCCTGCGACCGCCACTCTGGTTGATCGTCTGATTCATATAGCCGAGTTCCACGGTGGAGCGTCCGCGCAGCGGCACTTCCATGCCGGCAAATACGCGCAGTTGATCATGCCCGGCCCGCGCTCCCCAATCGGTATCGTTCAGCGCGACGAACTCTTCGGCCCATCCCATCGCCGCGACGCCCTTCTTTCTGTCGGTCAGCGGCCATTCGAGCCGAACCATCTGGCGGAGCCGCCAGCCCATCTGATCGCCGTCGGATAACCAGCGCTGCTCGAGCCGCGTTCGCGTCTGAATCTCGCCGCGGCCGATCTGTCCAGTCCAGCTGACCTGCTGGAACAGCCGTTCCTCATTGCGGTCAGCTGCGCCCGAGCGAGGCGATGCCACATGCGCGTAGCCCTGGTAAAACGTGAGACTTGGCGTCACCTTCCAGCCGATTGCCGGACGCAGAAGCAGATTGCTCAGCCGCGACACGCTCTCCCCGACGCGCGGCTGTACCTCAGCGAAATAGGTCAGATTACCCTTGATCGAGCCGATCGCAGTGAGATTGACCCAGACCTGATCGTCGGTCGCCGTGGCAGCCGCGGCCGGTCGTGCGGCGTGAAAGGCCAGCAATGCGAGGAGGAGGGGGCGTAACGTAGGCATCGATATCCTGTGGCGATATCGTCCTGTGACGGCGCGACATTGCGAGATTGCAACCGTCGCACGTCAAAACATTGCTTGGGGTTGCGCGACTCTTTGAAGGATCGATCACCGCCAATCTGCGTTCTGAGGTCGAAAGGATTTTGCTTATGCGCGAATTCGTAACGGCGAACGAAATCCAGGCACAGGTTCAAGCGATGGTCGATGCCGATCCCGTCCTGCGGGAAAGCCCGAAGCTGATCACCGTGCCGATGCCCAAGCCGACTGCGAGCGAAAGCGTTACCGGCTGCAATTGGACGATCCATTATCTCGGGCAATTCCCGGGTTACGAGCCGCAACTCGATTCGATCGTCGAGATCGTCCAGAATGACTATAATATCGCCGGGCCGAGCAGCCTGGCGCGTTCTGGTCAGTCGTCAGTCACGATATAGGGGTCGGCGAGCCCCAGCTTCGCCAACGCGGCGCGCTCCAGATCCTCCATGTGCTCGGCCTCATCATCGTCGATATGGTCGTAGCCGAGCAGATGCAGCGTGCCGTGGACGATCAAATGCGTGGCATGCTCGGATGACGCCACGCCCTTATCCGCCGCTTCCGCCTCGCACACCTGCCGCGCGAGGATGATGTCCCCGAGCAGCACTTCGCCGTCGTCGCTGTCCGCCAGTGACTCGAGCAGATCCTGCTGCACCATTGGGAAGGATAGCACGTTGGTTGGCTTGTCCTTCTGCCGATAGGCCAGGTTGAGCGCCTGCACCTCATCATTGTCGGTCAGCCGTATCGAGATTTCGGCCGCGTAGGACGCGGTGATAATCTCGGGATAAGGGCTCACGCTCAGCGCCGCGTGTACCGCCGCCAGCGCCAGCGCATCCCAGTCGGTGGCCTCGTCCCAGCCGGGCTCGGCCTGTACGGCGACTTCGATCATGGTGTGGAGTCTGGACCTTCATAGGCCTGGACGATCCGGCCGACGATCGGATGGCGGACGACATCGGCCGCGCCGAAGCGCACCGTTGCAATCCCCTCGGTGCCTTCGAGCTTGTTGACCGCGTCGGCAAGCCCCGATTTGCCGATATCGGGCAGATCGATCTGACGTGGATCGCCGCACACCACCATCCGGCTATTCTGGCCGAAGCGGGTCAGGAACATCTTCATCTGCGCGGGCGTGGTGTTCTGCGCCTCGTCGAGGATGATGAAGGCGTCGCCCAGGGTGCGGCCGCGCATGAACGCGATCGGCGCAATCTCGATCTCGCCGCTGGCGATCCGCCGCTCGACCTGCTCGGCCGGCAGCATATCGTAGAGTGCGTCGTACAGCGGGCGGAGATAGGGATCGACCTTTTCCTTCATGTCTCCCGGCAGGAAGCCGAGCCGTTCGCCGGCCTCCACTGCGGGGCGTGACAGGATCAGCCGGTCGACCGTGCCCTGGATCAGCTGCTGCACGGCCTGCGCGACGGCGAGATAGGTCTTGCCGGTGCCCGCCGGCCCGAGCGCGAAGATGACGTCGGAACGGTTGAGCGCTTCCATATAGGCGATCTGCGTTGCGGATCGCGGCACGATCGTCTTCTTGCGCGTGCGGATCATGATCTTGGGAATGTCAGCGGAGTCGTTGCGGATGATGCCGTCGAGTGTCGGCTCGACCGACATGGCGATCACGGCCTCGACCGCGCCGCTGTCGAGATCCTGTCCCTGGACGATGCGATTGTAGAGGCCGGTCAGCACCTCGCGGGCGCGCCCTGCGGCAGCGGCCTCGCCCTCGATCTGCAGCTTGTTGCCGCGCGCCGCTATATACACCCCAAGCCTGTTCTCGATCGCGACCAGGTTCTGGTCAAACTCTCCGAACAATCGGCCCAGCAACTGGGGTTTGTCGAAGAGGATTTCGAGCCGGGCGCGATCTCCGGCCTGCGCGGGAACTGGCTTACGCGACATAAGGTGCGGCAGCATCCTTTCCATATAGGCTCCGACAGGACGTCGGGGTCAGGGATGATCCTAATCGCATTTCGGCCGACCGAAAGGCGTAAATGATCTTATCCCCTGTTAATTCGCTACCGTGACATTTTGGATTCAGCGGACTTGAAATCAGGCGGCTGCGCGCGTGTCCGAAACGATGACGGCATTCAGGCTGTTTGGCCCCGCAGCGACGATATCGACGGTCACCATCTCGCCTATCGCAGGGCCGTCTTCGACGATCACCGATTGCAGCCAGGGCGATTTGCCGATCCGCTGACCCGGTCGCTTGCCGTCGCGCTCGATCAGCACGTCGCAGCGAAGCCCGACCTTCGACAGGTTGAACGCGTGCTGCTGCTGGTTGAGCAAAGCCTGAAGTCGTTGCAGCCGCTCGTCCATAATCTCGGGCGCAACCTGATCGGCCATCGTCGCGGCGGGCGTGCCGGGACGCGGGCTATATTTGAAGCTGAACGCCATTGCGTGATTGACCGCGCCGATGACATCAAGCGTTGCCTGGAAGTCCGTCTCGGTCTCGCCCGGGAAGCCGACGATGAAGTCGCCCGATATCGCGATATCGGGGCGCACCGCACGGACGCGACCGATCAGGTCGATATAGCTTTGCGCCGTGTGGCTGCGGTTCATGGCTTTGAGAATGCGATCCGACCCCGCCTGCACCGGCAGATGGAGGAACGGCATCAGCTTCTCGACGTCGCCATGCGCTGCAATCAACCCGTCGCTCATGTCGTTGGGATGGCTCGTCATGTAACGGATGCGCGCCACGCCGGCCATGCGATCGAGTTCGCGGATCAGGGCGCCGAGGCCCTGCGTGCGGCCTGCCGCGTCTTCGCCCGTCCAGGCGTTGACGTTTTGGCCGAGTAAAGTGATCTCCTTCGCGCCCGCATCGACCAGCGACTTCGCCTCATCGACAACTGCCTGCCATGGGCGTGAGATTTCGGCACCGCGCGTGTAGGGCACGACGCAGTAGGTGCAGAATTTATCGCAGCCTTCCTGAACGGTCAGGAAGGCGCTCGGCCCCTGACGGCGGCGCGCTGGCAAAGCATCGAACTTCGATGCCGCCGGCATATCGGTGTCGAATGCGCGTTTGCCCGACGCGGCATCGGCCACGAGCTTTCCGAGGTTATGATAGGCCTGCGGCCCGACGACGATATCGACCGCCGGCGCGCGGTTCGGAATTTCGGCGCCCTCTGCCTGCGCCACGCAGCCCGCGACCGCGATCATCGGCTTGGCGCGGCCATTGCCTTTGGCGCGCTTCACGAGCCGCCCGATGTCCGAATAGACCTTTTCAGCCGCCTTCTCGCGGATATGGCAGGTGTTGAGAACGACGAGGTCGGCGTCCTCCGCACTCGCTGCCACGGTCATGCCATCGGCTTCGAGGAGCTCGGCCATGCGCGTCCCATCATAGGCGTTCATCTGACAGCCGAATGATTTGACGTGGAAGCTCTTGGGTACAGGCGCAGTCATCGGCGCGCCTATAAGCGAAGTGCGCTGGATTCGGAAGGCTTCAACGCCTCGGCGATGCGCGCCTGCGCCTCGGCGGCGAGTGCCTTGCGGTCGTCGCTGTACGGCAACGGATCGAGAAAGCGCAGCACCACCGGTACCCCGCCCTTGAGTCCCAGTACGCGCATAGCATTCGGGCCGAGCGGTTCGTCGCCGGTCCACGCGACAACCGGCGCCAACGGGCCGTAATCGATCGCGACGGGTTGGACGCGGATGTCGGGCGGCGGGGGCGCTACCGACGCGAACAGCGCGGCGCGAAACGGGAACAGCGCAATGCCGTCGTTCGTCGTTCCCTCGGGAAAGAGCATGACGGGGCGATGCCGCGACAGCGCTGCGCCGAGTTGATCGACCTGGCCGCGCGTGGCGCGCCGGCTCTCACGATCGATAAAGATCGTACCCCCTATCCGCGCGAGCATCCCCACCATCGGCCACCGCGCGACATCGTTTTTGGAGACGAAGCCCATGCTGACGGCGCCGCCGAAGGCGAGGATATCGAGCCAGCTCAGATGATTGGCGACGTAGAGGACATCGCTTTGTAGCGGCGCGCCCGTGATTATCACGTCGAGGCCCATCGCCTCGCCGAACCATTGCAGGAAGAAGCGCGCCCATCCGATGCGATGGCGCAGCGGCCAGGTCAGCGCATAGCCGATCAGGCAGAGCAGCAGGACGGCGATGCCGAGACCGATCCGTCCCGCAAACCGCCACCGCTGCACCGCCCGAACGGCCTAGCGGTCGCGGTCGGCTGTAACGCCGTAAAGCTCCAGCCGGTGATCAACCAGACGGAAGCCCAGCTTTTCCGCAATGCGGCGCTGCAATTCTTCCAGCTCCGGATCGACGAACTCGATCACTTCGCCCGTCTCGACATTGATCAGATGATCGTGATGAGTTTCGGCCGCAGCCTCGTAACGGGCACGTCCATCGCCGAAATCATGGCGCTCGAGGATGCCGGCATCTTCGAACAGCCGCACGGTGCGATAGACGGTTGCGATCGAAATGCCGGGATCAATCGCCGATGCGCGCTGATGGAGCACCTCTACATCCGGATGGTCTTCTGCGTCCGAAAGCACGCGCGCGATAACGCGGCGCTGCTCGGTGATGCGAAGCCCCTTTTCATGACAGAGGGTCTCGATATCGATCTTGCGAGTCATGTCGGCCCTGTCGTGCGACGCCTTGAAGATGCAAGGCTAGAGAATTATTCGGGCCAGATAAAGCGGTGCGGAGCAATTTTTGTGCGCCGCACCGTTTTAACTCATCGCGTGCGGCGCTTGGTGCCGAGGCCGATCTTCTTAGCCAGCGAACGGCGCTGTTCGGCATAGTTCGGCGCGACCATCGGATAGTCTGCGGCCAGGTTCCACTTGGCGCGATACTGATCGGGCGTCAGCTGATAATGCGTCATCAGGTGGCGCTTGAGCATCTTGAGCTTCTTACCGTCCTCGAGGCAGACGATATAATCGGGCTTGATCGACGAGCGGATCGAGACGGCAGGCTCCTGCTTGACCTCGGGAACGACGACCTCGCCACCGAGCGACGACAAGGCGTTGTGCACGTTCTGGATCAGCTGCGGCAGATCGGAGACGGCGACGCTGTTGTTGCTGACGTGTGCCGAAACGATGTCTGCGGTGAGCGCGATCAAGGTTTCCGATAGCCCGGAAGTATCAGTCATTAGTCCAACCCTTATTCTGAATTCAAAGTAAGCCGGTAATTAATACTCATTCCCGGCGCATTCTTCCGTGGCCCTTTGCCCCCGTTTCTCCAAGATTGCAACGATGAACAACAATCGAGGTGAAATATCAGCCCTGATCAAGCAAGGAAGACAGCGTCATTGCATCATGTAGGCGATTATCCAGGCCCCGATAATATCCGGTGCGGCAGCCAATCACAGTAAAACCACATGACTGATACAGTTGCATTGCAGGGTTGCCGTGCCGTACTTCAAGAAAAATCCTGAAAGCCTTGCGTTCGCGCGCGATGCTGCGACTGCGTTCTATTAGGGCCGAGGCTACACCTTTTCTACGGAATGGTGCCGCTACGGCAAGCAGCAACAATTCGGCTTCATCGGCCACAATACGGCATAGGGCGAAGCCTGCGGGCTCGCCATCACAGCGCGCGAGCGAGAGCCAGACCCCGGGCAGAGCCAGCATCGTCAGGCTCTGCGGCGCGGTCCAGGCTTCGCCGAAGGCCGGATCGAACGCTTGGCTCATCGTCAGCATCATCTCGTCGACGCCATCGGCGCCGGTTTCGCGGATATCGATGGTGGATGTCATTGGCGATACTTCACGCAGCGGCCGGCTTCGCATCGGCATCGCGGCCGTAGATCGGCCTTGGTGGTAAAGCGGCGAAAGCAGGTGCGAGCAGTGTCGCGTCAGAGGCGCGGGGAAACTGTTCGACAGCGTGGCCATGGCCACGTGCGGCGACCAGCGCTGCGGCACCGGACCCGACAACTATGTTGTCGGCAACGGCGGTAGCGGCGAGCGGTGGCGGCAGCGACTCGAGCGGCGTCAGGCTGTCGAACGGGTTGCGGGCGAAGCGCTGCACGAACAATTCCCCATGCCCGCCGGTCAGCGCAACGCCCACGCTGCCGTTATCGGTGTCCGCCGACACCGCGAGCAGCGCCATCGACGAATAGCCATGGACCGGCACATTCCAGGCCAGGCCCAGCGCCCGCGCCGCCGCCAGCCCTACCCGCACGCCCGTGAAGCTGCCGGGGCCGCAATCGACGAGGATCGCATCGGCGCGCCCGCCGTCGGGGAGCGCCGCTATCATCGGCATCAGTCGCTCGGCATGGCCGCGCCCGACCACGTCGTACATCTCGGCGATCAGTGAGCCCCTGTCGATCAGGGCGACCGAACAGGCTGCCGTGGCGGTATCGATGACGAGCGTGCGCGTCATTAGGCGATCTTGTTGAACTCCGCGAAGTCCGGACGGGGCAGCCGTTCGAAGATCGTTGCAGGATCGCCATAGCCCAGGGTCGTGATGAAGTTCGATTTGTGCGTCGTGCCCGCGAAGAATGCCTGATCGACCGCGTCGTTATCGAAGCCCGACATCGGCCCCGTATCGAGACCCAGCGCACGTGCGGCCAGAATGAAATAAGCGCCCTGCAAGGTCGAGTTGCGAAATGCCGTCGCGTGGATCGATGCGTCGTTGCCCGCAAACCAGGGGCGGACGTCGGCATGCGGGAAAAGCTTCGCACCCTGCTCGTAGAATTCCATGTCCATGCCGATGATCGCCGTCACTGGCGCCTGAAGGATTTTCGCCCCGTTCGTCCCCGACGACAGCGCGGCGAGCTTTTCTTTTGATTCCTGGCTGACGCACCAGATGATCCGCGCGGGCAGCAGATTGGCCGATGTCGGGCCGAACTTCATCAGGTCCCAGATCTGATGAAGTTGCGCCTCGCTCACCGGCTGGTTGGTAAAGCCATTATAGCTGCGTGCGGTACGGAAAAGCTGGTCGAGCACAGCATCGGACAAAGGTTCAGCCATCGATATCCTCAAAGCCGGAAGGGGAAGCGAATCAGGCGGCCCGGACCTCGGTGACCTCGGGCACATAATGTTTGAGCAGGGTCTCGATGCCCTGTTTCAATGTCGCCGATGACGACGGGCAGCCCGAACAGGCACCCTGCATTGCGAGATAGACTGTACCGCGATCAAAGCCGCGATAGATGATGTCGCCGCCATCCTTGGCAACGGCCGGGCGGACCCGCGTCTCGATCAGATCCTTGATCTGGGCAACGATGTCGGCGTCTTCGGGGTTTTCAGCAAAATCGGGTTCGATCGCGATCTCGGACGCGCTGCCGGCACGAAAAAGCGGTGCATCTGCCGAAAAATGATCGAGCAGCACGCCGAGCACCTGCGGCTTGAGGTCGCGCCATTCGACGCCCTCGGCCGCCGTGACCGATACGAAGTCCTGGCCGAAGAATACGCCGTGGACATCGCCCAGCGAAAACAGCGCTTCCGCAAGCGGCGAGGCCTCCGCCTCTTCCGGGTCGGCGAAGTCTCGCGTGCCGGCCGTCATGACCGCACGGCCGGGCAGGAATTTGAGCGTCGCCGGGTTGGGCGTGGTTTCGGTTTCTATCAGCATGGGGCTCATGTGGGGAAATATCGGTGGCGGATCAAGCCATAGCTTCTTTACCATCGCGCTCTACAGCTATCCTTGCCATAGCGGCGGTGCGATCGGCGGGTGACGTTCTGGATGTTTTACTGGAAAGAAGCTGTCGTCCTGATCGTGCTGCTAGGCATTGCCTGTCTGCCCGCGCGAGCGCTGCTCCGCGATAATGAAGAACGGGCCTGGCATGGCCGCCTGATCCTGGCCGCGATGGCGATCGTCGTCATCGCGGTGAGTCCCTTGCCGCTGGCCGCCAGTCTGCTCGTCTGCGGCCTGTTGCTGATGGTGGTGGCAAATCGGGAAGTGCCGCTGGCGGCGACCTGGCTGTTCATGATCATCTGGACACCTGCGGCCGGCATCTATCTTGGCTTCAGCGGGCTTTTTTTAGGCGTGTTGGCGCCGGGACTGATCTTCGCGACAGCGTTGCTGCTCTTGTACATCATGACGCCAGGGCACCATGCACGGCGCGGTATCGACAGCTCGGATATCAGCTTGTTGTTGTTCCTGGCGATCTTCTGGGTCTGCTCGTCCTTGCGGGGAACATGGAGCGAAGCCGCACGATCGCTGATCAGCTATGTGCTCGCATTCGGCATCACCTATCAGGTCCTGTCGCGCACGCGAATCCAGAGCGCGGAGCGGGTGTTGCGGTTGTTCGTTTATGCCGCTGCCGCAGCCAGCCTGCTGTGCCTTTTCGAATCGCTGTGGAAATGGCCGCTCTATGCCGTGCTCAATCAGGTCAAGGCCGGCACGCTCGAAGGTGCTCCTAGGATGATGCTGTTCCGCGCCGGGATCGTGCGCGCTTATGGTCCATTCCAGCATCCGCTCGCCGGCAGCGCCATCTTCGGCATGGCGGGCGTAGCGTTTTTTGCGCTGCTGCAGATCAGGCGGGCGTCGGCACCGCTGCTCCTGCTGGGGTTCATGATCCTGCTGGGGGAGGCGGCCACGGTGTCGCGGACCGGGATCATCGCGTTCAGCGTCGGAATAGGCACATTTCTGGCGCTGCGCCGGCACCGGGCCCTTGCGAGCTTCATCGTCCTTGTCGGCGTCGTGCTCGTCCTCGTCACCCCGGCGCTGTCACAGGCCGACGCGCAAGGCTCGGCCAGCTATCGCTACATGCTGATGGTCGATGGCCCGCGGCTGCTCGGCAATCATGTCTGGCTGGGCTATCGCGAGGCGCTGTCGAACGGAATGCTCGCCGATCTCCGTCAGGGCCAGGGCATCATCGATCTGGTCAACATCTATGCATCGCTGATCATCATGGGCGGCATCGCATCGCTGGTCCCCTATCTGCTTTTCCTCGCCACGACGATCCAGCGCTACCGTGCCTTCCGCCGTGCCGGCCCGGATCGCGATCAATTGCTGCTCGGCCAGGCATTGCTGTCGATGCAGGTCGGGTTCGTCGCGATGGCCCCGTTCATCGGCGCCTGGAGCAGCCCGATGCTGCTGAGCGTGGCGTGGGTCGCGATGCTCGCGGCGCTGCGCACCGAAGCGCTCCGCAGCCGCGCCGCGCCGCGAGCACAGGCCGCTGTCCGTGAGGCGCCGACGTTGATGAATCCGCCGGCCGTCGAACAACTGCCCGCGCTGCGATGACCATCCTGTCTCGCCGATCTCACGGCCGATCTCCGGGTGGCGCGACGATCGTGCTGCTGACGACGGGCGCGTCGCTCGTCATCCGTATCCTGAGTTCGATCACCCTGACCCGCTTGCTGACGCCCGATGCGTTCGGGCTCGTCGGCATCATCACCTCCATCTTCTTCGCAATCACGATGGTGACGGATCTCGGCATCCAGTCCTATCTGATGCGCCATGCGGATGGCGACGATCCGCGTTTTCGGGATGTGCTCTGGACGATCCATCTCGGGCGAAGCGCGCTGCTCTGCCTCGTCGCGATGGCGGCGTCGCCCGTCGTCGCGACACTGCTGGAAAAGCCCGAGCTGGAATGGCCGCTGATGGCGGCCTCGACCACCCTTTTCCTCGCAGGCCTCGTCTCGCTGGCGCCGATGACGGAGGTTCGCGCCGGAAGGATCGGGCGGCTATCGGCGGTCGATCTCGCGCTCAATATCTTGCAGACGATCGCCGCTGTGCTGCTGGCGATATGGTTGCGCAGCGTCTGGGCGATCATCATCGCGAGCATCCTCTATGGCGCACTGAGGGTCGTGTGCAGCTATGCGATTTTTCCGGGCTCGATCCGGCGCCTGGCGTTCGACCGCAACCGGTCGCGAGATCTGTTCCGCTTTTCGCGGATCGTGCTGCTCTCCAGCTCGCTCACTCTCGCGATTGCGCAGGCGGACAAATTCGCGCTCGCCCGCGCGCTGACGCTGCGCGATTTCGGCTTCTATGCGATTGCGGGTAACCTTGCGGCGGTGCCGATCGGCTTTCTGACGGTCTATGTGTCGCGGGTGCTTTACCCCGCTTATGCCCGAAGCTGGAACGAGGATGCGGCGCAGTTGCCGCTGATATATTATGCGGTGCGGCGGCATGTTTCGCTGTTTTACGCGCTTGGCACCGGCGCGATGGTCGGCGGCGCGGGCCTCCTCGTCCTCATGCTATATGATCCCCGCTATGTGGCGGTCGGCCCCTATCTCTCGCTGCTCGCGATCGGCTGCGCGCTGCGCCTGCCGAACCTTGCGGCGACCGAGGCGATGACCGCGATCGGGCAGGTCCAGACCACCCTCTATGCGAACGTCGTCCGGCTTGTCTGGCTGCTCGGCGCGGGTGCGGCGGGATATCTGCAGTTCGGCGCTATCGGCCTTGTCGCAGCAGTGGGCCTGATCGAGGTACCGGCGATGGCTTATTGCTGGATCGCCCTGCGCCGCGCGACCATTCTCAAGATCCGGTCGGAGCTTGCCTATCTCGCTGTCGTCCTGGCTGGCGCCGCGATCGCATATGGCGTGTCGCTCCTGCTGAATCGAATATGGTGACGGAGGTGAAGATATCGGTCGTCGTGCCTAATTATAATCACGCGCCCTGGCTGGCCCAGCGGATCGACAGCATCCTGGCGCAGAGTCTGGGCGATTTCGAACTGCTGCTGCTCGACGACGCCTCGACCGATGACAGCCGTGAACTGCTGGCCGCTTATGCGCGTGATCCGCGCGTCAGGACCGATTTCAACACGGTCAATACAGGCAGCCCTTACGTCCAATGGCAGCGCGGCCTGGCGTTGTCGTCGGGCGACTATATCTGGATAGCGCAGTCGGACGACTTTGCCGAACCGGCGTTCCTCGAGCGGCTGGTGGACGCGCTCGATAGTGATCCGACGATCGGGATCGCCGTGGCCGACTCGCGGGTCGTCGATGCCGCGGGCCATTTCCTGCACGATCATCACACCAACTGGGCGTTTTTAGCGCCGTCAGCGCCTTTCACGGTCATCGACGGGAAGAATTATTGCCGCGCGCATATGCATCCGTGGAACAGCATCCCCAATGTCAGCGCGACCGTGATCCGCCGAACGGCATTCGCCGCGATCGGCGGGCCGGTGCTCGACATGGGGCTGTGCGGCGACTGGATGACCTATGCCCGGATGCTGATGCGCTTCAACATCGCGCGCGTGCCGGTGCCGCTCAACTCCTTCCGCTGGCATGATCAAAGCGTGCGCAACCGGACGAATGGCGCCGCTTTCGTGCGACAGGCGGTCGAGGTGCAGACTTACCTCGAGCAGGAACTGGCCTTGCCCCGAGCGACCTCCGACCGGGCGGTAAGCACCTTTCTCACCCAGGCGCTGATCGCCAGCGAGCGGCGGCAGTCGGATGCCAAGGTTCCGCTGCCGCGCGTACCGCGCCTGATAGGCGCAGCAGCCCGGTTGGGGCCGCGCATATTGTTCGATACCGCGCGGATCATGCTACGCGAAAGCGTCAGCCTGATCGTGCGAAAGCTTATCCGGCGTTAGCGACCGAGATCGCGAGCTGCGCCTGCAGCGCCGGGTCCGCATCTTCCGTCTCGATGGGGCCGACATGCTTGTGATCGGCCGGCGACACGAAAATGCCGCGCTGGGCGAGCCACAGGCCGACGTCGGCCCGCGCGCTGATCCACACGGTCGCCGGCGTCAGCAACAGGCCGAGCGCAACCGGCAGGGTCCAGATCGATCCTTCGACGGCCAGGATGATGCCGATCATCATCACGGTGCCGAGCAGCAGGTGCCAGCGATAGAAACGGGTAACCTCATAGAAATCCAGACCCTCGACCTCACGGCGCTGCGGCAGCCAGCCGCTCTGGCGTCCCCGTAATATGTCGATGATCGACAGGGTCTGGGTGAGCATCGTGACCGGCGCGGCGATGATCGAGGTCGCTATTTCGGCGAGTGTGCCCTTGGTGACGCTGCCCCAACCGCCCAGTTGCCTGAGCAGATCTTTTTCCTGTGTCAGCGCGATCAGCGCGACGATCTTGGGGCCGAACAGCATCAGCCCGGTCAGGCCGAGCAGCCAGCCTGACGATATCAGCACATAGCCTTCGAAATTGGCGCGCGCCTGCTCGAAGGTCGCCGCACCCAGCAGCAACAGCCACAGCGGCGACGTCAGATAGGCCGAAGCGCCCATGATCAGCTGCAGCCGGCTGACCCAGTGGAAACCCGCGCCGTGGAGCAGCCGGAGATGCTGCAGATTGCCCTGGCACCAGCGGCGATCGCGCACCGAGTGATCGATCAGGGTCGGCGGGAATTCCTCATAGGATCCATCGGAGAGGGTCACCATATGCACCGCCCAGCCGCGCCGCCGCAGCAGCGCCGCCTCGACCATGTCATGGCTCATGATATGGCCGCCCAGCAACACGCCCTCGTCGAGCTCGGGCAGGCCACAGCTATCGGCGAACGCCTTCACCCGCACGATCGCATTATGGCCCCAGAAGGTTGCCTCGGTGCCCGACCACCAGCGCAGGCCGGCCGATGCGACCGGGCCGTAGAGCGCAGCGGCGAACTGATGCCAGCGCGCGAACATCGTCTGGCCGTTGATCAACTGCGGCACGGTCTGGAGCAGGCCGATATTTGGACGCGCTTCCATAGCGGAGGCAAGGCGGACCATGGCCGCGCCGCTCATCAGGCTGTCGGCATCAAGCACGATCATGTGGTCATATACGCCGCCAAAACGGCGCACCCAATCTGCGATATTGCCGGGCTTGCGCGCGGTGTTGCGCTCGCGGCGGCGATAATAGAGCGCGGATGCGCTGCGCTCGCGCAGGCTGCGGAAGGCGAGATATTCGCGCGAATGATTGCGTTGGTGCGAATCGCTCAGCACGAAAAAGTCGAACATCTTCGCCGCGCCAGCCGCGTCGATCGATCCGCTCATCGATTCGAGCCGACGGAAGACAGCGCCGACATCCTCATTATAAATCGGCATCAGCACTGCGGTTCGTTGCCGGGGCAGGGTCAGACGGCTGGGCAGGATCGCGCTGCTGGGGCCTCGGCCGAGGATAACGAACAGTCCCGCGACCGAGTTGAGGAAGCCGAAGGCGATCCACGCGAACAGCCCGAAGAACAGCAGGAAAAAGGCGGAGTCGATCAAGTCGATACCGTCGGACTGCAACGGGGTGAACATCTCCTGCGCGGCCAGCAGGCCGAACAGGAAGCTACCGACGATCAGGTACAGCCGGCGCAGGAAAAGCGGCCCGAAATAGGCGGGCTCCTTTTGGAGACTTTCAGGTGCGCGCGAAAAATCCTGGATCGGCATCGCGCACGGTGCTTCCGGTGGAAGATCGCCCTGAACGAAGCGATCCATTCCATCATCCTGCTGCGGCTGCTCTTCCGTAATCGTCCGGTACACTCAGCTATCCCGATTGGTTGAAACGTTCATGCGCCCTAAACAGCGGTATTTGGCACATTTTGAGTTCAGCAGCCTCAACCGTCCGATCAATGGTAGGTTCCGGTTGCGCTGCACAGCGGCGCGGGCTTTCAGTAGAATTGCGATATCACCGTTTCGCTGAGCGGCGTGCCGCCACGTTCGAGGGCAACGCGCAGGTTTACGGGCTGGTTGACGATCATGCTGTCGACGATCACTCGCCAGCGGCCGGGCTGGCCATCTACCGGATAGGCGTCCGTCGACAGGATCTTGCCGCGGTCGACCGACGTGGCGGCGGTGATGCCGCTGCCGCGATCCTTGCCCTTGAGCGCCACGCCTTCGAAATCGACGACGAGGCGGCGCGCATTGGGAATCGGATCGGTGCCGGGCCGCCCGGCGGTGCCCGTCCAGCGATCGACCGCGCGGGCGAGCGGCGTCGCTTCGGGTTCGCCGCCGATCCAGCGCAGGCGATAATCGAACGCGAAGCTCGATCCGGCTCTGGCCGCGCGCGCCGGCTGCCAGAACGCGACGATATTGTCCTCATATTCGCGGACGGTCGGAATTTCGTAGAGCATCACCGCGCCCGGACCCCAGTCACCCTTCGGCTCGACCCACAGGCTCGGCCGCTTGTCGTAGAAGACGCCGTCATCCTGATAATGATCGAAGTGGCGGTCGCGCTGGAGCAGGCCGAACGCGCTTGATCCCTTCGAGTCGACGAAGCTGTTCATTGTCGCCGATGGCGGATTGCCGAGCGGACGCCATAGCCGCTCGCCGGCGCGGTTGCGGATCAGCAGCCCGTCCGAATCATGAATTTCGGGCCGCCAGTCGATCCGCTGTTTCGGGTTGCCCTCGTCATACCAGAACATGCTGGTGAGCGGCGCAATGCCCAGCCGCGCGATATCCTTGCGCAGGAACAGCGCGATCGACACGTCCTGGACGATGTTCTCGCGCCCATTGTCGCGATTGACGAAGCGATAGGCGCCGGTGACGCTCGGGCTTTCGAGCAGCGCGTAGACGGTGAGGCCGGTCGCGGACCGCTCGATCCAGAAGCGCGTGAAGACCGGAAATTCCTCGGCGCCGTCGATGCCGGTGTCGATCGCCAGACCGCGCGCCGACAGCCCATATTGGTCGAGCGCTCCGGCCGATCGAAAATAGGACGCGCCCAAATAGGCCAGCCAATCGCCGACGCCGCCCTTGTTCATCACGCGGAAGCCCGCGATGCCGGGCACGATCTTCGGTGCCGGCCCCTCGCCGCGCACGACCTCGAACATGTCCTCGCTATGGACGATCTCGCGTGCGATCCCGTTCTCGACGACCGAAATCCTGACGGGGAGCGGCGCGTTGCGGGTCAGCGGGAACAGTCGCACCGCATAGCCATCGTCGGCGCCGATCGCGCGATCCGGGCGAAAGGCGATCCGGTTGGCGGCGTCATAATCGACGGCGTGCGCGGCGGCGACGGGCGCCGGCAACGGCCGTGGCCGATCGCGCGCCAGTTGCGCGGCATGCGCCTTGAGCCATTCCCACGAGAAAGAACGCCCGGCAGACGGAGCGGCAAATAGCCGCGTCCCGCCGAGCGCCCAGAGCGCTCCCAACAGTGTCAGGCTCTGCCGCCTGTCGATCATGATCCGTACTTCCAAACGTTGCGCATGCGTATCAGACGCCCGTGCCGTCAGATTGTTCAGAATCGCAGTTTTAGCGAAGGCAAGATGAACCTCAGGCGACCGCCGTTTTGCGGCTCTTCATCAACGGCTGGATATGCTGACCGAACGCTTCGACACCCTCGAGGAAATCGTCGAACGTCAGCAGTACCCCGCCGGTATTCGGTACTTCCGCCATATCATCGAGCATCCTCGCGATGCTCGCATAGGACCCGACCAGCGTCCCCATGTTGATGTTCACCGCCCCTTCGGGCGCAGCGAGCTGGCGAACATTCGTGTCCTTGTTGTGGGTGTCTTTAGCGCCCTGATCGGCGAGCCAGCCGATCGCCTCGAGATCGATCCCGGCGTTATAGGATTCCCATTTCGCCATCGCCGCTTCGTCGGTATCTGCCGCAATGAGCATGACGAGCACGAAGATCTGGACGTCGCGGCCGCTCTTCGCGATGGCCACCGCGAGCCGCTCGTTGTTGAACGCGAAGGCCTTCGGCGTGTTGACCCCCTTGCCGAGGCAGAAGGCATAGTCCGCCCACTTCGCGGAAAAGGCGAGGCCCTCGTCGGACGATCCCGCACAGATGATCTTCATGTCGCCTTCGGGCAATGGCTTCACCCGGCAATCGTCCATCTGATAGTAAGTGCCCTTATAATCGGACACGCCGGTCGCCCACAATTCGCGCAGGATGCGGGCATATTCGTCCAGCATCTTGTAGCGGTTGCGGAAATGCTCGTCGCCGGGCCAGATCCCCATCTGGGTATATTCGGGCGGTTGCCAGCCAGTAATCAGATTGAGCCCGAAGCGCTCGGGCGCAATCGAACTGATCGTGTTGCACATCCGTGCCGCATAGGCCGGTGGGATGGCCAGCGTCGCGCAGGTCGCGAAAATCTTGATCTTCTCGGTTACCGCCGCGAGCCCCGCCATCAGCGTGAAACTCTCCAGCCCATATTCCCAGAACTCGGTCTTGCCACCGAATCCGCGCAGCTTGATCATTGAGAGCAGAAAATCGAGCCCGTAATGCTCGGCTTTCTGCGCGATCGCCTTGTTCATCTCGAAGCTCGGCATGTACTGCGGCGCATTCTCGCTGATCAGCCAGCCATTATTGTTGATGGGGACGAAGACGCCGACCTGCATGGGGCTTATTCCTTGCTCAGAAAATCGAGGACGAGCCGCTCGAAGACTGCTGGCTCGGTGATGTTACATGCATGGCCACCTTCGGCCATCACCGCCAACGCGGCGCCGGGAATGCCCGCCACCAGGCGTTCGGAACAGGTCCAGGGAACGAGCATATCGTCCTTCGCTGCGAGCGCCAGTACCGGCACGTCGATCCGGCCGAGGCGCGCGTCGATATCGAACGCGGTCAGTGCGGCGATCCGCTTCTCCATCGTCTCGGCGCCGGGGAAATGCGCCAGATGCATCTGCTCCTCGGTATCGAGGCGGGCGGAATTGGCGGAGATCCAGGGTGCGGGAAATAGGAAGATCGGCTGCGCGTGAAGATAGGCCTCGGGCCCGCTGTTCCGGAGCAGTGCCAGCCGCGTCGCGAAGCTACGGCGAAAATGCGGATCGGCCTTAGCCCAGCCATTGACCGCAATCAGCTTGTCGATCCGCTCCGGCGCCGCCAGCGCCAGCGCCAGCCCTGCAAGTGCCCCCGCCGCATGGCCCATGATCGACGCGTGATAGACCCCCGCACCATCCATCACCGCGAGCAGATCGTCGGCGAGATCGTCGACCGTTACCTGTGCGGGCAACGCGCGGTCGCTGCGCCCGGTGCCGCGGTGATCGTAGAGGATGACGCGATAATGTTCGGCCAGCGCCGGCAGGTTGGGCAACCAGTAGTTCCCCGACCCGCCAAGCCCTGCCGACAGGATCAGCGGCGGTGCATCGGCGGGGCCGTGGCTTTCGTAATAGATGCCACTCGCGATCACACCAGATCCTTCCCGGCACGGGGAGGGGGACCGTCGTAGGCGGTGGAGGGGGTGGGCGGCACCCGCAAAGCTCGTTGGTTGCGCGCGGGCCGAACCCTCTCCACCATGCTGCGCATGGCCCCCCTCCCCGTGCCGGGAAGGATCAGCACGCCGTCACCCCTCACAGATGCGCTACGCTGGCGATTTCAACGAGGCAATCGGGCTTCACCAGATCGCATTTGATACAATAGCGCGCGGGCTTCGCCCCCGGAAAATACTCCGCATAAACCGCATTGAACGCGGCATAGTCGCTCAGATCCTTCAGGAAGATATGGTTCATCGCAACATCGGCAAGCGTCGCGCCCGCGGCCTCCAGCGTGATCCTGATGACATCGAGCACATGCCGCGTCTGTGCCGCCGCATCGCCGACATGAAGCACCACCCCACCCTCGCCGAGCGCGAGAACACCCGACACATAAACCGTATTGCCTGCCTTCGCGCCGGCCGAATAGGGTGCGATCGGCGTCGGAAATTGGGGTGGGTTGATCGCTACGAAAGGCATATCCTACTCCTTGGAAATCTGGCCGAAGCTGCCGCAGAAATCGGCGACGGTGGAAACCCAGCCGAAGAATTTCTCGACATTGTAGACGGTCGCCTGCTGGATAAAATCTGGCCCCAGATGATGCGTCGCATCCTCGATCATCACCCCGAAATATTCGAGGTGGAAGCCGTCGCGCAGTGTCGATTCGACGCAGACATTGGTGGCGATCCCGACGAATATGATGTTGCGGATGCCACGCGCACGCAGCGTGCTGTCGAGCTGCGAATTGAAGAAAGCCGAATAGCGCGTCTTGTGCAGGCTGATATCGCCCGGCTGCGGTTTCAGCGCATCGACCAGATCATAATCCCAACCGCCCCGCGCGAGCAGTTGCCCCTGGAGCTCGGGCCGCGCGCGCATCGTCTTGAGTGCGTTTGACTTGTGCCAGTTGGGTGATCCCGGCCCGCCCGCTTCGACATAATCGGGATCCCAGCCATTCTGCAGATAGACCACCTGCACGCCCGCTGCGCGCGCGGCGTCGAGCACCGTCGCGATCTTGCCGATCGTCCCCGCCGCGCCCGCGATGTCGAACCCCGCCAGATCGACATAGCCGCCAGGCGACGCATAGGCATTCTGCATATCGATCACGACCACTGCGGTCTCATCGGCTGCGACGCGGATAGGCTCTGGCCGCGCGGGCAGCGTCACATATCGCCTGCCCCCAGGGTCGATGGCGCCGTCGCTGCCTGAAGTCACCGTCATCGCTGATCCTCGCGGTTAAGCGTGGAGTTTGAACAGGCTTGGCCCGTGGCGCAAGCGCGCATCATACGCATCCTGCACCAGCGCATGGATGTGAACCGCAACCTTTGATGTTCGATAGAGTGAGCACCGAACGGCCGGGGCGCCAGCTGCCTGCAGGTGCAGCGGTCGCCAATGTCTTCTCACCACAGGCCCCCACAAGCGGTGATCGGCCATCCGGGCTCCAACTCATGACGTCGTGACGCAACGGAACCCGTAAAATTAATTTGTGCCTTCGAGTGCCTCGTTCGCTTCGAGCCACTCTGCCTCGACCGCATCGAGGTCGCGCTGCACATCGGCCCGCAGCTTCATCAGGTCGCCATTGGTGCGTTTTGCATCGGCCGGGCTGGCGGATTTCGGATCGAACATCGCCCGGTCGATCTCGCCGCGCCGCGCCGTCAGGCTGACGATGCGCTCTTCGAGACCCTTCACCGTCTTCTTCAGCATCGCCAGTCTGTCGCGATCCGCCGCAGCGGCCTTCTTGTCCTTCTTGGCCGCCTTGGCGCCGCTTTCCCGGGGCTGGTTTTTGCCGAGGATCATGTCGGTATAATCTTCGAGGCTGCCGGTATATTCGGTCGCGGTGCCATTATCGACGAGCACCAGCCGGTCGGCGGTGAGCTCGATCATATGGCGATCATGGCTGACCACCACCACCGCGCCCTCATAAGCGTTGAGCGCCTGCACCAGCGCCTCGCGCGCGTCGACGTCGAGGTGGTTGGTCGGTTCGTCGAGGATCAGCATGTGCGGCGCCTCGCGCGTGATCAGCGCCAGTGCCAGCCGCGCCCGCTCGCCGCCCGAAAGCTTGCCGACCTTCGTCGTCGCCTTCGCTCCCGAAAAGCCGAACCGGCCCAGTTGCGCGCGCACCGCGCCCGGGGTCATCCCTTTCATCAGCCGGGTCATATGCTCGATCGGCGTGTCGTCGCCGTCGAGTTCCTCGACCTGATATTGGGTGAAATAGCCGACCCGCATCTTGCCGGTCGCGAACATCTCGCCGTCCATCGGCGCGAGTTGCGCCGCGAGCAGCCGCGCGAGCGTCGTCTTGCCGTTGCCGTTGCGGCCGAGCAGCGCGACCCGGTCGTCGGGATCGAGCCGCATGTTGATCCGCTGCAGGATCGGCTTACCCGGCGTATAGCCCACACTCGCCATGTCGAGCGTCACCAGCGGCGGCTTCAGCTCCTCGGGGCTCGGGAAGTCGAACGACAAAGTCGGATCCTCGGCCATCGACGCGATCGGCTGCATCTTCTGCAGCATCTTCTGGCGCGACTGCGCCTGCTTGGCGGTCGAGGCGCGCGCCGAGTTGCGTGCGATATAATCCTGTAGCTTGGCGCGTTGCGCATCCTGCGACGCCTTGGCCGCCGCCAGCTGTGCCGCGCGCTCGGCGCGCTGCCGCTCGAAGCTGTCATAGCCGCCCGTATAGAGCGTCGTCTTGCCGCCCTCGAGGTGGAGGATATTGTCGACGACATTGTTGAGCAGATCGCGCTCATGGCTGATCACCACCATCATCGCCGGATAGTCCTTGAGGAAATTCTCCAGCCACAAGGTCGCTTCGAGATCGAGATGGTTCGAAGGCTCGTCGAGCAGCAGCAGATCGGGCTCGGAGAACAGCAGCGAAGCGAGCGCGACCCGCATCTTCCAGCCGCCCGAATAGCTGTCGAGCGGGCGGTGCTGCATCTCCTCGTCGAAGCCGAGCCCGACCAGGATCGTCGAGGCGCGCGCCTCGGCGGTGTAAGCGTCGATTGCCATCAGCCGCTCATAGACGTCGCCGAGCCGGTCGGGGTCCTCGCAGGTCTCGCTTTCGATCAGCAGCGCGGCGCGCTCGGTGTCGGCTGCGAGCACCGCCTCGATCGGCGTGGTCGTTCCGCTTGGCGCTTCCTGCGCGATATAGCCGATGCGCGTATTGCGCGGCATATCGATGTCGCCGTCATCGGGTTCGATCGATCCGATCATCGCCTTCATGAGCGTGGACTTGCCGGCGCCGTTGCGCCCGATCAGCCCGACGCGTGACTTCGGCGGCAGCGCGGCCGACGCGCGGTCGAGGATCGTGCGCCCGCCAAGGCGTATCGTGACGTTGGAAAAGTTGAGCATATGCGCGGCCCGATAGCAGCGATCGGCGCGCGCGGCCATATGGCTTGGGTGATGCTAGACCCGCGAGAACTATATCAGGATGCCATCATGGCTTAATCGGCCATTCGTCCCTGCCAAGCCAATTTAACATGTAGAAGATAAGGAAGGGCGGCGGGCCTGTCACAAGCCACCATAGCCCTGCCAAGGTTAGAACATTTTCCCAATCCCACCCACCCGTCACCGGATCAAAAAACTCGCCCTGTGAATTGATATAGAACGCGGCATTCAACATAAATGCGCTCACCAGAGTCGCGAAAGCTATCGATATTACTGCGATAATTTTTGTCGATCGCCGCATTTTCATGGTCAGAACCCTTATGGCATATAGGGGGGATGAACCACGGCATTTTAGGTTTTTTACGCCAGTTCAGCCAAGGCTTTTCTTCATATATTTTTTGGACACGCGCTCCGTAATCGCTGACTTTTTCGGCATCAGATTTGTTGTAGACGCTCGCCTTTGCGGCAACCGATGCATTGGGCATCGCGGTAGAGATTTAAGCATTCTCGCTCCGGCGTCGATATTCTTCTCCGGATCTTTGAGCGCTTCTCTGCTGCCCCACGTATCTTTCCAAAAATCCGTATTTATGTTCATCGGAAGAACGCTGGCGTTCTGATCAATCCATCGGAGCGGAGCCTCATAATAGCCGTGCGTTGTTTCCATCCAAGCAACAGCCCTTACAAGATCGGGGTCAACAGCATATTTCTTCGCACTTGCAGCGATATATTTCTCATTTTCCGTGACGTTTTGGAATCCGGGAGCCTCGAACCATGGCCGACTTCCATCAGCGGACGGATTATCCGCCACATCGATCCGCCCCGCCGCGCCGCCACTGGCTATGATCTGCCGCCGCGAGGGTCGGGCCAGCTTGTCGCTCACCATCCTCTGGAGATCGTTGCGGTCTACTCTTCGGGGTGGACGGCTGGCCAATGCGCTTACTCCTCATTCATTGAAAAGGTATTATAACACCTTATCAAAAGACTGTCCATCATGGCTGATGTTGTGCCGCTGACGGCTTTCACCTAACCGGCTTCGCTGTTAGCGTTGCGGACATGCTGGATTTCGCGACATGCGGGCTCGCCGCATCTGCGGAAGGCGATCCTCGTCAAAAACAAGAGAGGCATCATGACTGACCTTTATCCCGTCCCGCCCGAATGGGCCGCGCGCGCCAAGGTGGGGCCGGACGATTATGATGCGCTCTATGCGCGGTCGCTGAATGAGGCCGATGCCTTCTGGCTCGAACAGGCCGGCCGGCTCGACTGGATCAAGGCGCCGACCCGCGCGAGCGAAAGTTCGTTCGCGGAGAAGGATTTCGGGATCAGATGGTTCGCCGATGGCGTGCTCAACGTCTCTTACAATTGCATCGACCGCCACCTAGGCATGCAGGCCGACGCGACCGCCATCCTCTGGGAGCCCGACGTCCCCGGCGAACCATCACGCCATTATACCTATCAGCAGCTTCACGATGAGGTCTGCCGCTTCGCCAATGTCCTGAAAGCGCAGGGCGTCAAGAAGGGCGATCGCGTCACCATCTATCTACCGATGATTCCGGAGGCGGCGTTCGCATTGCTCGCCTGCACGCGGATAGGCGCGATCCATTCGGTCGTGTTCGGCGGCTTCTCGCCCGACGCGATTGCCGGGCGCATCCAGGATTGCGATTCGACCGTCGTCGTCACCGCCGATTGCGGCCGGCGCGGCGGCAACCTGGTGCCGCTCAAGATCAACGTCGATGAGGCGCTGAAGCATTGCACCAGCGTATCGTCGGTGATCGTGGTCAAGGCTACCGGCACAGATGTCGCGATGACCGAAGGCCGCGACATCTGGTATCATGAAGCGGCGGCTTCGGTCCCTGCGGTCTGCGCGCCTGAGCCGATGAATGCCGAGGACCCGCTGTTCATCCTCTACACCAGCGGCTCGACCGGCAAGCCCAAGGGCGTACTCCACAGCACCGGCGGCTATCTGCTCTGGGCGAGCCTGACCCACGACGTCATGTTCGATTACAGCCAGGGTGAGGTCTTCTGGTGCGCCGCCGACATCGGCTGGGTCACCGGCCACACCTATATCGTCTACGGCCCGCTCGCGAACGGCGCGACGACCTTGATGTTCGAAGGCGTGCCGACCTGGCCCGACGCCAGCCGCATCTGGCAGGTGGTCGACCGGCACAATGTCACCACCTTGTTCACCGCCCCCACCGCGCTGCGCGCGCTGATGAAGGAAGGCGACGGTTTCGTCGCCGCAACCTCGCGCAAGTCGCTCAAGCTGCTCGGTTCGGTCGGCGAGCCGATCAATCCCGAGGCATGGCGCTGGTATTATGACGTCGTGGGCGAGGGGCGCTGCCCGATCGTCGACATGTGGTGGCAGACCGAGACCGGCGGCGGCATGATCTCGCCGCTCCCCGGCGCGACCGCGCTCAAGCCGGGCTCTGCGACGAGACCCTTTTTCGGGGTCGAACTTGAGATATGCGATCCCGAGGGCAGGGTGCTCGATGGCGCAACCCAGGGCAATCTGGCGATCACGCGGAGCTGGCCGGGGCAGATGCGCACCGTCTGGGGCGACCATGAGCGCTTCTTCCAGACCTATTTCTCGACCTATCCCGGCAAATATTTCACCGGCGACGGCTGCCGCCGCGATGCCGACGGCTATTACTGGATCACCGGCCGGGTCGATGATGTGATCAATGTTTCGGGCCATCGCATGGGCACTGCCGAGGTCGAATCGGCGCTCGTCCTGCACGCCAAGGTGGCCGAGGCGGCGGTCGTCGGTTTTCCGCACGACATCAAGGGGCAGGGGATCTACGCCTATGTCACGCTCAACGCCGGCGTCGAGACGAGCGAGCCGCTGCGCAAGGAACTGCGCGACTGGGTCCGCACCGAAATCGGCCCGATCGCGACCCCGGATGCGATCCAGTTCGCGCCAGGCCTGCCCAAGACCCGCTCGGGCAAGATCATGCGCCGCATCCTGCGCAAGATCGCCGAGGGTGACGTCTCGTCGCTCGGCGATACTTCGACCCTGGCCGATCCGGCTGTGGTCGATGATCTGGTCGCAAATAGGGTGGGCTAAGAAACGATAGACGAAGGGTGAGGTGACACGATGACCGACGGAGAACTCCACTACAACAAGGTCGCGCGCGCACTCCACTGGACGATTGCCGTCCTCATCATCGTCAACCTGATCATCGGCTTGATCCACGATTATCTGCCGAAGGGCACGCCGGCGATTCCTATCCACAAGTCGATCGGCCTCGCCGTCCTTGCGCTCAGCGCTTTCCGGCTGATCTGGCGCCTTACGCACACTCCTCCGCCACTGCCTGCGGCCATGCTCGGCTGGGAGAAGTTCACCGCACAGTCGGTTCACTACATCCTCTATGCGCTGATGTTCATCATGCCGCTATCGGGCTGGATCATGAGTTCGGCGGGCGACCGGCCTTTGAACTTCTTCTGGCTGTTCGACGTGCCGAAGTTCGACGTGGCCAAGACCGATGCGATCACCGGCCTGTCGCGTCAGGCCCATACCGTCCTCGGTTACGCCATGACGGCGTTGGTCGTCGGTCACATCGCTGCTGCGTTACGTCACCACTTCCTGCTCAAGGACAACGTGCTGAATCGGATGCTGCGTGCGGGGTAACGCCGAGCTAACCTAAAAGCCGTCACCCCAGCGAAGGATGGGGTCCATGTCTGTCTCCGCGCTCGGTGTCATCTGACCCCTTGAGAGACATGGATTCCAGCCTTCGCTGGGGTGACGTAAGATATATCGCCGCTCAGTTCCCATCACTTCATCAGCACCAGCTCTTCCGCCATCGACGGATGCAGCGCGACCGTCTGATCGAACTGTGCCTTGGTCAGCCCGGCCTTCACCGCGATCGCCGCCGCCTGCAGGATCTCCGGCGCGTCGGGGCTGATCATGTGGATGCCGAGGACGACGTCGGTCTCGGGATGCACCACCAGCTTGTAGAGCGAGCGCTCGGTCTTCCCCGCGAGCACGCTGCGCATCGGCCGGAAGTCCGACGTGAAGATCTTGGGCGTGCCATATTGATTGCGCGCCTGACTCTCGGTCAGGCCGACACCCGCCATCGGTGGATTGCTGAACACCGCCGAGGGGACGTTCGCATAGTCCACCCGGTGCGGCTTGCTGCCGAAGAATGTATCGGCAAAAGCCTGCCCCTCGCGAATCGCGACGGGCGTGAGCTGGATGCGGTTGGTGACGTCGCCGATCGCGAAGATCGTTTCGACCGACGAGCGATTATCCTCATCGACCTTGATCGCGCCCTTGTCATCGATCTCGACCCCGACCGTGTCGAGCCCCAGCCCGTCGATCTTCGGCGTGCGGCCGATCGCATAGAGCAGCAGATCGGTGTCGCATTGCGGATGATTTTTGAAGTGGACACAGAGCGACCCGTCCTCCTGCTTCTCGATCTTCTCGAACTCGGCGTTGAAGATGAACTCGATCCCCTTCTGCGACGAGATCTGGAACAGGCGGTCGCGAATCTGCTCGTCATAGCCGCGCAGGATCTGGTCCGACCGGTTGACCACGGTGACCTTCGCGCCGAGCGCATGGAAGATACCGGCAAACTCGTTGGCGATATAGCCCGCACCCGCGATCACCACCCGCTTGGGAAAGGTTTCGAGCTCGAACACCTCGTTCGACGTGATGCCATGTTCGGCGCCAGGCACCTTGGGCACCACCGGCCAGGCGCCGGTCGCGATCAGGATCTTGCCGGCCGTGACCTTACGGCCGCTCGCCAGCGTGACCTCGTTCTTGCCGGAGACGACGGCACGTTCGTGGAAAACCTCGACGTTATTGTTCTCGAGCGTGTTGGTGTAGAGACCCTCGATCCGCCTGACGTCGTCGAGAACATTGTCGCGCAGTATCGCCCAGTCGAATTTCGTCTCGCCCAGCGTCCAGCCGTAGCGCGCCGCATCGTGCAGATCCTCGGCGAAATGCGATCCATAGACCAGCATCTTCTTGGGCACGCAGCCGCGGATGACGCAGGTGCCGCCGACCCGATGCTCCTCGGCCACCGCAACCCTCGCGCCATAGGCTGCCGCGACACGGGAGGCGCGCACGCCGCCCGAGCCTGCACCGATTACGAAGAGATCATAGTCAAAGTCGGCCATCTGCCCCGGTCCTTATCAATCTGTTACCGCCGATATGGCGATGCGGCGCGACGCACGCAAACCAAGCGTTCAGATGAGACTGATCGATTGCGTGATCGAAGTAGCGGTCCCGCTGCCCCACCCCTCCGTTCGTGTCGAGCGTAGTCGAGGCGGGTTGGTACGCGGGAACGTCCCTCGACGTCGCCCGGGACGAACGGACGCGATCGGATGGAGCAGAGCGCGCTAACCGAAGGCCCGCGCGATCAACCCCCGCGTCGAGGCATCGAAGCGCGCAGTCCCCTCGGTCTCGATCGATTTCGCGATCTCCTTGCCCAGTTCGACGCCCCACTGATCGAACGGGTTGATTCCCATCAGCACGGCATTGGCGAAGGTGCGATGCTCGTAAAAGGCGAGCAGCGCGCCCAGCTGCGCCGGTTCGAGCCGGTCGAGCAGGATCGTCGTCGAAGGCCGGTCACCCGCATAGGCCCGCGCCGGATCGCCATTGGCCTTGCCCGCCATCAATGCCGCGCCTTGTGCGAAGCAATTGGTGAGCAGCGCGCGATGATGTCCGTCATCAAGGACATGGCCGGGCTCGACCACCGCGATGAATTCGACCGGCACGAGCCGCGTCCCCTGGTGGAGAAGCTGGAACACAGCATGTTGCGCGTCGGTGCCGACCCCGCCCCATGTGATCGCGGCGGTCGGGCCGTCGACGGGCGATCCGTCGGCCTTCACGCTCTTGCCGTTTGATTCCATCTCGAGCTGCTGCAGGTAGAAGGGCAGCAGTTGCAGCCGCTCGTCATAGGCGAAGATCGCGCGCGTCTCGGCCTTGCGGACGTAGGAATAATATTGATCGACGAATGCGGCGATCAGCGGCGCGTTGGCGGCAGCCGGATCGAGCCGGAAATGACGGTCCATCGCGGCCGCACCCTCAAGCAGGCTTTCGAACGCATCCCAGCCCAGCCCGAGCGCGGCGGGAAAGCCGATCGATGACCAGAGCGAGTAACGCCCGCCAACGCTTTCGGAGAACGGCAGGATGCGGGTTTCGTCGACGCCCCATTCAACTGCCTTGTCGGGCGATGCGGTGAGCGCGACGATCTTCGAATAGGGGTCTTCGACATTCGCTTCTTCCATCCAGCTGAGGACGGAGCGCGCATTCATCATCGTCTCGGTGGTGGTGAAGGTCTTCGATGCAACGACGAGCAGCGTCGCCGCAGGATCGAAGCGCGCGAACACTTCGTCGAGCGCGGCACCGTCGACGTTGGAGACGACCGCGACCTCGTAGCGATCGGCATCGCGGCCAAGCGCATCGACCAGCAAATCGGGGCCTAGCGCCGATCCGCCGATACCGACATGCAGGATATGGCGAATCGGGCCAAGCGCCTCGGCCTCGATCGCGTCGATCACGGCGCGCATCCGCGATTGGAAAGCTCTGGCCCGTGCCACGCTTTCGGGCGCCCCCTGGCCGCGTTCGGCCGGATGCTCGGCGGCGCGGCCCTCGCTGATGTTGACGATATCGCCGCGGAACAGTGCGTCGCGTTTTTCCGTGAACCCGGCGACGTCGGCCAGTTCGAGGAAACGTTCGATCAGATCGGTCGACAGATGCGTCTTCGAGAAGTCGAAAAACAGCCCGCCATCCTCGATCGTGAGCCGCGACAGACGGTCGGGTTCGGCGACGAACAGGTCGGCGAGGCTCTTCTGCTGGAGCGACACGATCTTGTCCCAGACGGCTTTGGTCGCGCTCATAGACTCGCTTTCTCATATATAACCGGTCAATTCGGCTAAAAAGGCCGAATTCCGCAGTCCTGCTTACCGATTATTTACCATTTCAACGCACTGATCATGCCCTGAAAGAGCATGCAATTGCCACATAGTTTGCCCGGAGAGGCGTCGAAAGGCCGGAAAGGGAGACTTGCGCGTGCAGGACGACATATTGCGCCTGGCCTATGAGGTCTCGCGCGTTACGGAAGAAAAGGTCGATCGCATCGACCGCGTCATGAAGCAGACCGGCATGCTGGCGATCAACGCCCGGCTCGAGGCTGCGCGCGCGGGGGATGCGGGCCGGGCTTTCTCGGTCGTCGCACAGGAACTCGGTGCGCTCGCCAACTCGATCTCGAGCATCGGCGCAGAGCTGCGCTCCGCCATCGCCGCCAATATCTCGTCACTGCAAAATGCGGGCACGCAGATGCTCGTCGATTTCAAGGGCACCCGCCACACCGATCTGGCGCGCTCTGCCGTCGAGATCATCGATCGCAATCTGTACGAGCGTTCGTGCGACGTGCGCTGGTGGGCCACCGACAGTTCGGTGATCGATGTCCTCGAAGGGTTGTCTGAAAGCACCATGGAACATGCGACCGAACGGCTCGCAACGATCCTGCGCTCCTACACCGTATATCTCGATCTCTGGGTCGCCGATCGTCACGGCCGCGTCGTCGCGACCGGCCGGCCCGACCGTTATCAGCACGCAATCGGCCTCGACGTCAGCCAGACCGAATGGTTTCGCGCGGCGATGGGCACCGCCAATGGCGACGATTTCCGGGTCTGCGACATTTCGACCAACGCCACGCTCGGCGGCGCGCAAGTCGCGACCTATTCAACCGCCGTCCGCGCTGGCGGACGCACAAACGGCGCTCCGATCGGCGCGCTCGGCATCTTCTTCGATTGGGAACCGCAGGCGATGGCGATCCTCGATGGCATTGGCCTTTCCCCTGCCGAACGCGCGACGAGCCGGCTGATGCTCCTCGATTCCACCCATCGCGTCATCGCCGCGTCGGACGGCAAAGGCATCTGCACCGAACATTATCCGCTGCGCCGCGACGGTCGCGCAGCTGGCTATTACACCAACGAAAACAAACTCATCGCCTTCGCCGAGACCCCCGGCTACGAAACCTATCGCGGCCTTGGCTGGCTGGGCTGCATTGAAAGCATCACAGCCGAAGACGAGTGACGCCGATAAGTCGTGGCGCTTGAACCCCCCGGGCGCTAAAGCGGCCGATATGCGCCCCCCCAGAACACCCGGCTCCGGTTCGTCCGGTCCCCGCACACCCGGCTCTCGTCCGCCCGGCCCCCGTGGTACGGGCACCCGCTCGCCCGGTGGCCGCACGCCGGGCCCGGACGGCCCCCGTACATCCGGTTCACGCCCGCTCGAGCCTCGCAAACCGGGTCCGAACGCAGATGGTCCTCGCTCATTCGGCGCTCGTTCCTCCGGTCCCCGTTCGGATGGTGGCCGCACGCCGGGATCGGACAGTCCCCGCTTATCCCGTGCTCGCGCGTTCGAGGTCCGTAAACAGGGATCCAACACTGATGATCCCCGGCCGTTCCGCGACCGCGTATCCGATGTAAACCCGTCGGGTGCGCCCGCATCCGGACCTCGTTCGGAACGACCGCGTGGCGCTCGCCCCGGTTCATCCGGTGATCGGGCGCCGCGATCGGATGCTCCTCGCAGTTCCGCTTCCCGCCCGTTCGAGCCCCGCAAACAGGGATCGAACCCCGACGGTCCTCGCTCGTTCGGGCCCCGCGCACCGGACACAAGCTCGTCGGGCGCCCGTAGCTTCGGCTATGGTTCTGGACAACGTTCGGATGGCCCACGTGCATCGCTGCGCGCGCCGGGTTCCGGCCCGCCAGGTGGCCGGGGCACCAACGGTAAGCTCGATCCGCCCAAACTCGGCCGTCGTCAGGCGCGCGGGCTTCATCCGTCGCGGCCGATCAAGCCGTCGGTGCCGCATCCCGCACGCGCCGAAGCCACGCCCGGCAAAGAGCCGAATCGCATCGCCAAACTGCTTGCGCGCGCGGGCATCGCTTCGCGTCGCGAGATCGAGCGGATGATCGTCGAAGGCCGGGTCGCGATCAATGGCGTTGCCATCGACACCCCCGCCACCCTGCTCACCAGCCTCGCCGGCGTTACCGTTGACGGCCAGCCGGTAGCGGCGCCCGAGCCGACCCGGCTGTTCCTCTATCACAAGCCCAAAGGTCTGCTGACGACCGAGCGCGATCCCAAGGGCCGCCCGACGATCTACGATCATCTGCCGCCGGGCCTGCCGCGGGTCATGCCGGTCGGCCGGCTCGACATGAACACCGAAGGCCTGCTGCTGCTCACCACCGATGGCGAGTTCAAGCGCCAGCTCGAACTGCCGTCGACCGGCGTTCAGCGCATCTATCGCGCGCGCACCTACGGCAATGTCAGCCAGGAGCAGCTTGAGGATCTGATCGAGGGTATCGAGATCGAGGGTGTCCGCTACGGCCCGATCGATGCCAATCTGGAACGGCGCACCGGCGCCAATACGTGGGTCGAAATGAAGCTGCGCGAGGGCAAGAATCGCGAAGTCCGGCGTGTGCTCGAACATCTCGGGCTCGAAGTCTCGCGGCTGATCCGCATCGCTTATGGCGCTTTCGAGCTTGGCGATCTTCAGCCGGGTGAAGTCGGCGAGATATTGCCGCACCAGCTCGTCCAGTTCCGCAAGACGCTGAAGGCGGAACGCTCGAAGATCGAGCAGCCCGAAACGCCCGAACCTAGGAAACTGGAACCCAAGAAGAGGCCCTGATGCGAATCATCGCCGGAATTTGGCGCGGCCGCACGATCGTCGCGCCGACCGGAACTGACACCCGACCGACCAGCGACCGCACCCGTGAGGCGCTGTTTTCGATGCTGGCGAGCCGCCTCGGCAGTTTCGACGGGCTCAGGGTCGCCGACATATGCGCGGGCACCGGTGCACTCGGCCTCGAGGCGCTGTCGCGTGGCGCGGCGCATTGCACTTTCATCGAGCGCGATCGCACCGCCGTCGGCGTGTTGCGCGCCAATATCGAGAAGCTCGGCGCCAATGCCGATGTCCGGCCGATCGCGGCGGAGGGGTTTAAGGGTGGCCCATATGATCTTGTGCTGATCGATCCGCCCTATGGCACCGGTCTCGGTCAGAAGCTTCTGCCGGACATCGGCCTCGCCCCCGGCGGCTGGGCGAGCATCGAAACCGGACGTAGTGAGACCGTGGAAGTGCCCGGTTTCACCGTCGAAGCCGAACGCAGCCATGGCAAGGCGAAGATCAGCCTGCTGCGCGCCGACGTCTGACGGTCACGGTCTGGACCGTCTTTCATTGCGCATTAACGAGACCTCGCCAAAAAGCAGGCCGGGGGAGAATCGCCATGCGCAGTCCACTTTCGGCCATGTTCATACTGCTTGCGCTGTCGTCGTCGGCTTCGGCGATGACGGTGCAGGAATTCGTGACGCGCGGCGAAGCCCTGAAAGCGAAGGGCCTGCTCGCGCTGTTCTCGGGGGACTTTGATGTTCTGGGCACTGAAGTCCGTCCCGCTGCCAAGGCCTGGCGCGTGCAGGTCGGCACCGCCCGCCCGCCGGTGTGCGCGCCGCCGAAGGTGACGCTCCAGCCCGAAGACGTCCTCAATCTCCTCAAACAGGTGCCGCCCGCCGAACGTGCCAATATCGACGTCACCACCGCTTTCATCCGTGAGATGAACGCGCGCTATCGTTGCAAGTGAGGCGGCTCGCGGTAGCCGCTATTTTCGCTGGGACCAAAGGCCGGGCAACCTCGCTATACGGGATGGCATATGCTATGGCATATGCCGAGGTGCGCGCATGAACGTCGAACGCCATGTCAAACTGTTCAAAAATGGCCGCAGCCAGGCGGTTCGTATTCCCCGCGAGTTCGAGCTTCCGGGGGACGATGCCGTCATGCGCAAGGAGGGCGACCGCATCATCATCGAACCCGCCCGCGCTCACTCGCTACGCGCGCGGCTGAGGACTTGGGAACCTATTGAGGATGATTTCGGGCCGATCGATGATATTCCGGCCGATCCTGTTGATCTCTGACACCGCCTCTCTTGGATAATGTACCTGCTCGACACGAACATTCTGTCGGACCTGATTCGTCATCCCCAGGGCGCTGTCGCCGCGCGTATCGCCGATATCAGCGAGGTAGAGATCGCGACCAGTATCATTGTCGCCAGCGAGCTTCGCTACGGTGCCGAACGCCGCGCGTCAGAGCGTCTCACCGCGAGGGTGGAGGAACTGCTCACGCTTCTGCCCGTCTTCCCGCTGAAGGATGATGCGGATGTGCAATATGGGCGTCTGCGGACCGATCTGGAACGGCGCGGACAGATTATCGGCGCAAACGACATGCTCATTGCCGCACATGCGCTGGCGCTCGATGCCACGCTCGTCACGGATAATGTTCGTGAGTTCGAGAGGATCAGCAGACTCAAGATCGAGAACTGGCTGGGCCCATAATCTTCGTCGTGGATAACTGACAAAACGCCCTACCGAATCTGCCCAATCGGGCTACATTGGCACCATGCCCTATCAGCCCTTCGTACCTCTTCGCGTCTTCTCGTCGTTCACGATGCTCGAAGGCGCGATCGATCCGAAGGCGATTTCGAAGCAGGCGAAGAAGCTCGGCTTCCCCGCCGTCGCAATCACCGATCGTAACGGGCTCTATGGTGCAATGCCCTTTTCGGACGGCGCGAAATCCAATGGCGTGCAGCCGATCGTCGGCACCTTGCTCGCGGTCGCGCGGCCGGGGATCGACCGGCTGATCATCGACTGGATCGCGCTCTATGCGCAGGACGCCGCCGGCTATGACAATCTGTGCGCGCTCGTCTCGGCCGCGCATCTCGAACGCCCGGTGCATGAGGATGCACATGTGCCGATCGCCATGCTCGAAGGGCGCACTGACGGCCTGATCGCGCTCACCGGCGGCGGCGAAGGCGCGCTTGCCCGCCTGCTTGCCGACGAACAGGCCGACGCCGCGACCGCCTATGTCGAGATGCTCGAAAGGCTGTTTCCAAAACGGCTTTACGTCGAGCTGTCGCGACGCAGCGACGCCACCGAGGAAAAGGCCGAGGAAGCGCTGATCGACATGGCCTACGCCCGCGATCTGCCGCTCGTCGCAACCAACCCGGCCAGCTATGCCGAGGCCGAGTTTCACCTCGCGAACGATGCAATGCTCTGCATCGCCAGCTCCTCCTACATCGATACGGTCGAACGCCCGCGCTCCTCGCCCGATCTGTGGATGAAGCCGGCCGAGGCCATGGCGAAGCTGTTCGAGGATGTGCCCGAGGCGCTCGCCAACACCCTCGTCGTGGCGCAGCGCTGCGCGTTCGCCGCGCCCTATCGCAAGCCGATCCTTCCTAGCCTTGCCGGCAATCGCGATGCCGAAGCCGAGATGCTCCGCAAAGATGCGCGCGCAGGGCTCGTCCGTCGGCTCGAAAAGATCGAAGCCCTCCTCTCCCCGTTCGTGTCGAGTGAAGTCGAGACACGTTCCCAAGCGCCCGACCAACCTGTCTCGACTTCGCTCGATATGAACGGAGGTGCGGGCCGCCCGGACGTCAGCGATCTCGAACAGAAGTATCCGGAATATTTCGAACGGCTTGAATTCGAAACCAATGTCATCATCAACATGGGTTTCCCCGGCTATTTCCTGATCGTCGCCGACTTCATAAAATGGGCCAAGGAGCAGGATATTCCCGTGGGCCCGGGTCGTGGTTCGGGCGCCGGGTCGGTGGTCGCCTGGTCGCTGACGATCACCGACCTCGATCCGCTGAAACTCGGCCTGCTGTTCGAGCGCTTCCTGAATCCTGAACGCGTGTCGATGCCCGACTTCGACATCGACTTCTGCGAAACCCGCCGTGGCGAAGTGATCCGCTACGTGCAGGCCAAATACGGCCGCGATCAGGTCGCGCAGATCATCACCTTCGGAAAGCTGAAGGCCCGCGCCGTCCTCAAGGATACCGGCCGCGTCCTGCAGATGAGCTATGGCCAGGTCGATCGCCTCGCCAAGCTGGTGCCCAACCATCCGACCGATCCCTGGACGCTCGATCGCGCGCTCAACGGCGTCGCCGAGATTGCGCACGAGTACAAGAACGACAAGGACATTCGCCGGCTGATGGATCTGGCGATGAAGCTCGAAGGGCTGCCACGCCACAGCTCTACCCATGCTGCAGGCGTTGTGATCGGTGATCGCCGCCTCGACGCACTGGTGCCGCTCTATCGCGATCCACGTTCCGATATGCCCGTCACCCAGTTCGACATGAAATATGTCGAGGCGGCCGGTCTGGTGAAGTTCGATTTTCTCGGTCTCAAGACCTTGTCGGTGCTGCAGAAGGCGACGCAGATGCTCGCCGCGCAGGGCAAGCATATCGATCTCGAATCGCTCGAATGGGACGATCCTGCCGTCTATGCGCTGCTGCAGAAGGGCGATACTGTGGGCGTCTTCCAGCTCGAATCCGAAGGCATGCGCCGCACGCTTGCCGCCGTCCGGCCGACCGGTTTCGGTGACATCATCGCGCTCGTCTCGCTTTACCGGCCGGGCCCGATGGACAACATTCCGATGTTCGGCGACCGCAAGAACGGCCGCGCGCCGATCGAATATCCGCACCCTCTGCTCGAGACGATCCTCGCCGAAACCTACGGCATCTTCGTCTATCAGGAGCAGGTGATGCAGGCCGCGCAGATCCTCGCCGGCTATTCGCTCGGCGACGCCGATTTGCTGCGCCGCGCGATGGGCAAGAAGGTTCAGGCTGAGATGGACGCTCAGCGCGGCCGCTTCGTCGATGGCTGCGCCGCGAACGATATCGGCCCGGCCAAGGCCAATGAGCTGTTCGATTTGATCGACAAGTTCGCCGGCTATGGCTTCAACAAGAGCCACGCTGCGGCTTATGCGCTGGTCGCCTATCACACCGCCTGGCTGAAGGCGCATCACAAGCCTGAATTCTACGCGGCGTCGATGTGCTACGACATGCATCAGACCGACAAGCTCGCGATCTTCACCGATGATATGCGCCGCATGGGCGTCGCTTGCCTCGGCCCGTGCATCAACAACAGCGAGGCCGAGTTCTCGGTAGAGGACGGCCAGGTCCGCTTTGCGTTGGGCGCGCTCAAGGGCGTGGGCGAGAAGGCTATGGAGCAACTCATCGCCGAGCGCAGGATCAATGGCCCGTTCAGGAGTCTCGAGGATTTTGCCGACCGCATCGATCCGCGCCTCGTCAACCGCCGCCAGCTTGAAAGTCTCGCCGGCGGCGGCGCTTTCGACATGATCGAGGAGGAGCGCGCCGGCGTGTTCGCCGCAGCCGAGACGATCCTCGCACACGCATCGAGCGCCGCCGATCAGCGCGAGAGCGGGCAGGGTGGCCTGTTCGGTGATTCGCCCGGCGACGTCGCGCCGATCCGCATCGATCGCGGCGTCCACTGGTCGCTGATGGACCGCATGGCAGCCGAGAAGGAGAGCTTCGGCTTCTATTTCTCCTCGCACCCCACTGATCGTGTCCGCCATCTCGCTGACGCCAATGGTGCGCGCAGTTTCGCCGCTTTGTGTGCGATGCCTGCACCGGCCGAGGGCGGCCGCGTCACCGCGGTCATGTCGGCGCTGATCGAGGATGCACGCTGGCGCACTTCAGCGCGTGGCAAGCGCTATATGATGTCGACCTGCTCCGATTCGACCGGCCAGTTCATCGCAACCTGCTTTGACGACCTGGTGGCGGCCGATCTCGAAGGCACTGCCAAGGCCGGCGCCTGCGCACTCCTCCGGGTCGAACTGGACTGGCGGCCCGGCGAGGAGACGCCGCGCGTTACGGTGCGCAGCCTCCAGAGCTTCGAAACGATGCAGTCGATCAGGCTGAAGATCGACGTTGAAACCGGCGATCCGGCAGCGATCCCCGCGCTCGCCGCACTCATCGTCGAAGAACGCGGCGGGCGTGGCGAAATGTGGCTGAAGGCGCTTCTTCCCAACGGTGCTCGCGCCGATGTCCTGCTGGGCCGCGACTTCAATCTCGACGCGGAACTTGTCGCGCGGATCGAACGGCTGCCTGGCGTAACCGCGCGCATCGCCACAGTCGGTCCGCCAAGGCTGTCGGTCGTGGCTGCGGAGTAGAAAATAAGCCCCTCCCTTGCAAGGGAGGGGCTAAGAATTGTTCATTTCTTCTTTTCGGGCGGCGCCACAGTGATCCTCACTTCTTCGCCCGATTGACCGGGGAAGTTCGTGAACATGGCTTCGACGAGCTGCGGCACCAGTCGGGGCAGCGCATCGTCGATCGATCGCGCCTTCGCCTTGCCTTCGAACACACGCTTGCCATCTGCGGCGCGCTCGATCGTCATGTCCACATGGCTGGTATAGACCGTGTAGGTGTCGATCTGCTGGTTGAAGAAGGGATCGTAGCCGAACGGATCCCAACCATAATAAAAGGCGGATCCATATCCCCAACGACGTCCATAAAAGCCGCCCCACGGGCCGCCGCCATAGCCGTAGCCGAATCCGCCAAAGCCGGCCGATGGCCGCGACACAGTCTTCTGCACACCGCGATCGACACCATAGTCGAGCTTGACGATCAACTGGCCCTTCGCGCCGCTTTCGGCCGGACGATAGCCATAGGCCGCGAGCCGCTGGCTCACCAGCCCGGCATATTGCGCGAATTCCAGGCCGCCTTCATTGCGGATATTGACCGGTTCGATCGTGAAGGTCTGGCCCTCGGGCACCGGCAGCGCCTGAAAGCGCGCGACATTGGCCTGAAACGGCTGTGTGCAGGCGGATGCCGCCAGCAGCGCCAGCGGGGCTGCGGCGATAAGAATTGTGCGGAGGAATGGCATGAGGTGCGCCTTGTCTGATCGAAACGTCTAACTTAGTTTCATCACAGCTTATCGCAAGCTGCGTGAATGCCGGTTGAACGATCGGCTACGCGCGATGGTTGTGCCGCAAGCGGCTGATTTCAGGCGAGGAGATAATGGTCGAGAACCTGACGGATACCGGCCTCCGCCTGTGGCGTAAGCCGCACTACCGTGCGTCGCCCATCCAGATCGTCGCGCGAGCGCTGCTTCACGCCTAATTGCCGCCCCTCCATATTCGCTACGAAGCAGTTGAGCACGATGCCCAGCTACATTCGCGGAATATCTACGGCAGGAACAGGCCGCGGATCTCTGGTTCGGGCGGAATCTTGACCGGCGGCAAGTTCGACCTCGCCTCGGCCGGCGGGGGCGCGCGCATTGTCTATACCAGCAAGGCGGCGCTGTTCCTCAAAGCCGCCAAATCGATCGATCGGCCTTATGCAGGTTATAAGGAAGACTGGCGTTTCTCGGTGGGTTGGAAACTGTCGCTGAAACCCTAGGCTTGGCGCGCGCGGTGGCGTAAAACGCCGCCAACGACGCGAGAGGATGGAATGATCGGTCGACTCTGGTTGGCGCTTGCTCTCGCCGCAACTGCGCCCGTGGCTCCGCCCGACGATGGCCCGCTGGAACTTGATGTTCGCGCGGCGGATCGCCAGCGCCTCGATCAGCTGGGGGAACTCGGCCGGAAAATATTCGATTTTGATCAGGCGGCACGGGCGGCGGCGGATGCCATCGCAGCGCGCGTCCCCGCCGAGCGGCTGTCAACGGCGAGGGGTAGCTGGATTGTCGAGCCCTCGAACGACGGTGCCCTTTCCGTCACATATAATGATCGCGCCAAAGTCCTTTTCTCCGCGCGCTGGAAGGATGGCCGGCTCTTCGAAGACAAGCTGGTGCCGCCGGGCGAAGCGCGGCCACTGACCCCGGTCGAAGACCGGATGGCGCGGGCAAAAGACGTCGCGACGGCACAAATCGAGCCAAGCGGCTTCCCCCGTTGCGCCCCGAAATATAACATAATCGTCTTGCCGCCATCAGCTCCCGATGCACCGATATCGGTGTACGTCCTCACGCCGCAAGACGCGCCCGGCACCTTTCCGGTGGGTGGTCACATGCGTTTCGACGTCGGGGCCGACGGCAGAATTGTCGCAAGCCGCGCTTTTGCCAGAGCCTGTCTGTCGCTGAGACCGGAGCGCACGCCGGACGGACTGCTGTCGGCTGGGCGAACCGCTGCGATGGGGACGACGCATCTTCTCGACAATATGCCGACCGAAATACACGCCTATATGTCGGCATGGGCTGGCGTTCCGGTCTTCGTCGGCACGCCCGACGAACGCTTCTGGCTGGTCGACGGGCAGCGCATTTCGCTGGTCTCCCGCACTGGCCCCGCGGGCATGCGGATACGCGCTGCGGCCCGGACGAAGTGAAGGCAAAGCCATAATCGGACAGGGGCTTATACGGTCGTCATGCGGCGCCTGACCCGGCTCCCGCTTTCGGCGCTCTCACATCTAATATCCGGGTCACCGCAACGTCGGCCGTGACATTACCTACGGTGCGAAAAATATCCGGCACGGTCTCCACCGCGAGCAGCAGTGGCAGCACATCAACCGGCACGCCCATCGCCAGACAGATCGGCCCGATCGTCGTGAAATAGGTGATTTGTCCGGGCAGCCCGACCGCCGCAAGACTGACCAGCGCCGCCACCAGCACGCCGACCACCAGCGTTCCCGGCCCCAGCGGCACCCCGTGCATCGCTGCGACATAGATCGCGACACCCATATTGGCGGCCGGGCTGGTGATACGGAACAGAGATATCGCCAGCGGCAGAACGATGCTGCGCACCTCTGGCCGGATTTCGAGCGCGTCGTCGCATGCCTCGATCATTGCGGGAAGCGACGCGATCGAGCTTTGCGTCGAAAAGGCGATCGCCTGGGGCGGCAGCACCGCGCGTATGAAACGCATAGGCGCGACCCGGCCGAGAATGATTGCCATCGGATAGACCAGCAAGGTCACGACGACGCAGGTGATCACGATCATGCTGATATAATGGAGCAGCGCGCCGGCCGTTGAGAGGCCCGATCGGCTGCCCGCGACCAGCGCCAGCGCGAACACGCCGATCGGCGCGAGCTTGAGTACCCAGCCGACGATGATCATCAGCGTTTCGACCAGCGCCGACAGGATCGCGAACAGCTTGTCGCGCAACTCCAGACCGATGCGGGCGAGCGCGAAACCGAAGGCCAGCGCGAACAGCACCACGCCCACCACCTGCCCGTCGGCGGCGGTCTTGATCGGATTGACCGGGATGAAGCCGAGCAGCCATTCGGCGGAGGGCCGCACATCGCCGACCTCGTTCACGGGCTTGCCAACGATCGCCAGCGCATCGACCGCACCTGCGGGCACCGGCCACCAATGGAGGAAGGCCGTTCCCAGCAACGCCGCCACCGCTGCGCTCGCCACCAGCAACACGGCGAAGATGATGATCGCGCGCGCCGCGAGGCCGTTGCTGCGCGCACTGTTTGCCGCCTGTACGATGCCCGTTACGAGCAGCGCGAAGATCAGTGGGATCAGCGGCATCTGCAGCCCGTTGAGCCAGGCCTTGCCGATCGGTGCGGCGATATCGATGATGGGTGCGTCGATCGGTCCACCCCATTCGGACAGGCCAATGCCGACGGCGAGGCCAGCGATCAGTGCGAGCAATATCCTGATCGTCAACGACATACCGTTCCCCAACTTGCCGTTTCCCACCTGGCGGTGCGCATTTCGGCGGGTTTTGCGGCAAATGTCCAGCGATGTCCGATAATGTGCGATTTAGACCTTTGGACGAGGTTTTCGCGGCGGACGGCCGATCGTCGTTAGCACTCCGCTAAGTAGTATTTAGTATCTCCGGGCAATGTCTCGAACGCACGACAGCCACCGTTCTTCCGCCGCTCTTTTCGGCATCCAGTTCAGCATCGCGCTGATGACGATACTGGGCGCCGCCTTTGCGCCGCCGGCGCAGGGCAGGATGCTGCTGGTGCCGGTGATGCCGGGTGCTGCGGCAAAATTGCCGGCGGTCGCGCTCGATCATGATATGCTGTTGCTCGGAGTTGGGCCGTTCGATGGATCACTCGTCGTCACGGGCGACCGGCAGGCGCTGATGGCGCCGTTGTGGCGGGTGGGCGTGATCGCCATAGCCGCACCGCCGGCGCTGTGCGGCGATCTCTTAGGGGATCCCAGGTCATGAGTATGAGAGTATATGAGCTTGACGCGCTGCAGATGCGCGGGATGCGGCTGATCGTGGGCGGCGGCTGGCTGTTCACCCTGGCTCTGGCGATTGCCGCCGTGACGGGATGGACCACCACCGGCTATCTGCCATGCCTGATCGCACTCATCTTCAACATCGTCCCGACGCGCGCTGCGATCATCGGCCGGCATGACTTATACGTGCGCCTTACCGCTGGGGTCATCGCGGCGGTCCACCCCGCGCTGCTGGTCTACGCTCTCCAGGGCGATCCCTGGCAGATGGACATGCACATGTATTTCTTCGTCGGCCTCGCGGCGCTGACGGTGTTGTGCGACTGGCGGCCGCTCGTGCTCGCGGCCGGCTTGATCGCGGTCCATCATCTGCTCCTCGAATATGCTGCACCAGAATGGGTGTTTACCGGAACGGGCAACATCCACCGGGTGATGATCCATGCCGTGGCCGTGGTGCTGCAGTGCGCGGTGCTCTCCTATGTCACGCACCGGTTGCGCTCGTTGCTGCTCGGCCAGAGTCAGGCGCGCTTCGATAGCGATCGATCGGCCGACGATGCGATCGTCGCGCGCAAGCAGGCCGAAGCCGCCATGCTCGATGCCCGTTCGGCGCAGGCCGATGCCGAATCGGCGCTTGCCGTGGCTGCCGAGGCCGAACGCCGGGCCGCATCCGAGCGGGATCAGCGCCAGGCGGCCGAGCAGGCTGCGGACGAAATCCGGCGCGAAGAACTCATCACATTCGCCGGGCAGTTCGAAACCTCCGTCCACGCGATCGTGACCTCGGTCAGCACGGCAGCGACCCAGCTCGAATCGACCGCGCGCGCGCTCAATGATCTCGCCAGCGATGGCGGTCGCCGCAGTGCCGCCGCAGCCGAACGCGCCAGCAACGCGTCGAAAGCGGCGAAGGCCGTGGCCGGCGGGGTCGGCGTCTTGTCGCGCTCGATCGCCGGGATTTCGGCCAATGTCGATCAACAGGCCGAGCTCAGTGTGCGCGCCCGATCCAATTCGAGCACCGGTGATGACGCCGTGCGCAAGCTCACCGGCCGCGCCACCGACATCGGCGAATTCGCCGGCCGTATCCAGGATATCGCCTCGCGCACCAATCTGCTCGCGCTCAACGCCACGATCGAGGCTGCCCGCGCCGGCGAAGCAGGGCGCGGCTTTGCGGTGGTGGCGACCGAGGTGAAGAGCCTTGCGGGGCAGGCGGCCAATGCCACCAAGGAGATCAGCGGGCTGATCGCGAGCGTCCATAGCGGCGCGCGTATCGCCGAGGGCTCGTTGCGCGATGTTTCGGGGGTGATCGGCGAACTGGCTGACGCTGCCGCGTCGATCCGGGACATGCTCTCCGAACAGAGCCGCACCGCCGAACTGCTCGAACAAAATGCGCTCGACACCGCCAGCGGCGCCGATGAGACGGCCGCGCATATCGGCGAAGTGGCGGCGGTCGCCAACGAAACCGGGCTGCTATCGGGTCAGGTCCGGGGCGCTGCCGGCGAGTTGCTCGATCAAGCCCTCACCCTGCGGCATGCAACGACCACCTTCGTGGAAAGATTGCGGGCTGCGTGACGCTTATCTTCCCCATACGGGAGGACGAACAGCTTAAGCCGCCTTGCGGATCTCCATGCGATCCCAGATCTCGACCAGAGCTTTGGTCAGGTCGCGCATCATCTCTTCGCTATGGGCGGGACCTGGCGTGAAGCGCAGCCGCTCGGTGCCGCGCGGCACCGTCGGATAGTTGATCGGCTGCACATAGACGCCATATTCGGCAAGCAGAATGTCGGAAACCTTCTTGGCCTTGATCGGGTCGCCGATCATCAGCGGAACGATATGCGTCACCGTATCCATCACCGGCAGCCCCGCATCGGCGAAAAGCCTCTTCAGGGTCGCGGCGGCTGCCTGCTGGCCATTGCGCTCGTCCGTCGACGATTTCAGGTGGCGCACGCTCGCCAGCGCACCGGCGACGAGCACGGGTGACAGCGACGTCGTGAAGATGAACCCCGGCGCATAGCTGCGGATCACGTCGATGATCATCTTGTCGGCCGCGATATAGCCACCCATCACGCCGAACGCCTTGCCGAGCGTGCCTTCGATGATCGTCAGTCGCTTGGCCGCATCTTCGCGATCCGAAATGCCGCCGCCGCGCGGGCCATACATGCCGACGGCGTGAACCTCATCGAGGTAGGTCAGCGCGTTATACTTGTCTGCGAGATCGCAGATCGCGTGGATCGGAGCGACGTCACCGTCCATCGAATAGACGCTCTCGAACGCGATCAGCTTGGGCGCTTCGGGATCGGCGGCGGCCAGCAATTCCTCGAGATGCTCGAGATCATTGTGGCGGAACACCTGCTTCTCGCAACCCGAATTGCGAATACCCGCGATCATCGATGCGTGATTGAGCTCATCCGAGAAAATGATGCAGCCCGGCAGTACCTTGGTGATCGTCGAGAGCGTCGCTTCGTTCGAGACATAGCCTGATGTGAAGAGCAGCGCGCCTTCCTTGCCGTGCAGATCGGCAAGCTCGCTTTCGAGATCGACATGATAATGAGTGTTGCCGCCGATGTTGCGCGTGCCGCCGGAGCCTGCGCCGACATCATGCAGCGCTTCCTCCATCGCGGCGATCACCTTGGGGTGCTGGCCCATTGCGAGATAGTCGTTCGAGCACCAGACGGTGACCTGCTTCGGGCCATTATGCCCCGCGAAGCAGCGCGCGTTCGGGAACATGCCCTTGTTGCGCAGGATATCGATGAACACACGATAGCGGCCCTCGGCATGAAGCCGATCGATCGCCTGGGTAAACACACGTTCGTAATCCAAGAGCCCGCTCCCGCCCACTCCGGAGCGATTTCAAATCGAATGACCCATCCGATGATTCGAAATCGCGCCCACTTCCATGCTCCCCGCTTTGCCGAAGGGGGCTGAATCGCGTGGTCATTTAAGACTTTAGCCCGGATATTGCCAGTGAGAACGATTCTGAGAAAGTCGCGCGTGATTCAGAGGCTCGAGATGATCGCCAGCCCCCGGTCGGCAAGCCCCAGCCGCAAGGGTTCGCCGATGTCGAGCGGCGCAGTGAATACCGCTTCACCCCTGATCGCGCTCTGCCAGTCCTGGCCCTGCGTCAGATGCGCGACGCGGCGCGCGATGCCGGCCCCGCCATCGACGAAGTTGAGCGGCCGCGGCGCGGCGGCGGCGAGTTCTTCGGCGACCAGCGGGAAATGCGTGCAGGCGAGCACCACCGTGTCGATCCTGTCGCCGCCCGGCTGGCCAAGCAGGCCTTCGAGTACCGCCGCATAATCGGCCGCATCGCCCGAGTCGCCACGCAACTTCGCCTCGGCCAGTTCGACCAGCCGCGCGGATCCGTGGCGCAGCACGGCACAGTCGCTGGCAAAGCGCGCCGACAGATCGTCGACATAGGGTTGTCGCACCGTCGCATTGGTGCCGAGCACGCCGATCGCGCGGGTTTTCGAGAGCTCGGCCGCCGGCTTGATCGCAGGAACCGTGCCGACCACAGGCAGATCGAGCGCCGCGCGTACCGCCGCCAGGGCGATCGTCGATGCGGTGTTGCACGCGATCACGACGAGCCTCGGCTTATAGCGCTCGACCAGCCGGCCGAGCAGCGCAGGCACGCGCGCCGCGATCTCGGCCTCGGTCTTGGTGCCATAAGGAAAGCCGCCATTATCGGCGACATAGACATAGGATGCTTGCGGCAGCAGCGCTTGCACGGGCGCGAGTACCGAAAGGCCCCCGACGCCGGAATCGAAGAGCAGCAAGGGGCGATCATCAGCCATCCATGGCGCATGTAGGATGTTTTGTTGCCGGGATGAAGAGTGACCCTGCAACTCATGCCGGCGCCGAAACTTCTGTGCGATAGTGCGTGTTGAATTGGTGCGCGTTGCGCCTATGTTGCGGCGATATTTCGCGCGGGGGAGCGCAGAACATTTATGTCGTCGTTCGCCACGGCGCTGATTTTGGTCAGCGCCTATATACTCGGATCAATCCCCTTCGGCGTGATCCTGACCCGCATCGGCGGCGCGGGCGATCTGCGTCAGATCGGCTCGGGCAATATCGGTGCGACCAATGTCCTGCGTACCGGTCGAAAGGGCCTCGCGCTGGCCACGCTGCTGCTCGATGGCGCCAAGGGCGCGGTCGCTGTCCTGATCGTCAGCTGCTTTGCACCAGGGCTGGCGCCATGGGCCGGCGGCGCGGCATTCCTCGGGCACCTCTATCCGGTCTGGCTCAAATTCCACGGCGGCAAGGGTGTCGCGACGATGCTCGGCGTGTGTCTCGTCCTGTACTGGCCGGCGGGCATTGCCTTTGCTTTCGTGTGGCTGGCGATGTTCGCGCTCAGCAAGCGGTCGTCCGTCGGCGGTATCTGTGGCGCGGTCGCCGCGCCGATCGCCGCAACCATTGCCGGGCAATCCGATCTGGTCCTCCTGTTCCTCGGCATGACCCTGCTGCTACTGCTGAAACACCGCGAGAATATCGTCCGGCTGCTCGACGGCACCGAACCTAAGGTCGGCGCGCGCTGACGGGCGAACCGATGCTGAGCCGTGAGGCCCAACCCGCGCTAACGCGCGAAGAAGGCATCGCGCGGCTTCGGCTGATCCGGAGCGCGGGCATCGGCCCGATCACCTACATCCAGCTGATCCGCCGCTTCGGAAGTCCCGAAGCCGCGCTCGATGCGCTGCCCGATCTGGCGCGGCGCGGCGGCGGCAAGGCGCCCGATATCGCCAGCGTCGCGCTTGTCGAAGCGGAATTGAAAACGGTGAAGGCGCTCGGCGCGCGCTATCTGTTTCGCGGCACGTCCGCTTATCCGCCGCTGCTCGATCAGGTTGACGATGCGCCGCCCGCGCTGATCGCACGCGGCGACTTCGGCCTGCTCGAACGCCGCGCCGTTGCCATGGTCGGTGCGCGCAACGCCAGCGGCGCCGCAATCCGCTTCGCCCGTGGTCTGGCGCATGATCTCGCTGCGGAAGGGCTGCTCGTCGTCTCCGGTCTCGCCCGCGGCATCGACACCGCCGCGCATCACGGCGCGCTCGGCACCGCGACTGCTGCCGTCATCGCGGGTGGCATCGACATCGCCTATCCGCCCGAGAATGCCGGGCTGCAGCAGGATATCGCCACGCGCGGGCTGCTCATCGCCGAACAGCCGCCAGGCGTCGAGCCGCGCGCGCGGCATTTCCCCTATCGCAACCGGATCATCGCCGGGTTGACGCTCGGCACCGTCGTGGTCGAGGCCGCGCCCAAATCGGGCTCGCTGATCACGGCGCGGCTCGCCGGCGAATATGGGCGCGAGGTCATGGCGATCCCCGGCTCGCCGCTCGATCCGCGCGCGCAGGGCTGCAATCTCCTGATTCGCGAGGGCGCGATCCTTGTCCAGTCGGCTGCCGACGTGATCGAACAGATCGGATCGATCGCCAGAGTCGAGAACAGCGTGGCGGTTGAGACCGGGCGCTTTGCCGCCGCGCCGCCTGCAAGCGATGCCTGTGCGAGCGATCAACGGGCGGTGATCGACCTGTTGGGCCCGGCGCCGCTACCGATCGATGAACTGATCCGCCAGAGCGGAATTCCGCCGGAAATCGTCCATATCGTTCTGCTCGAACTTGAACTGGCGGGCCGGCTTGATCGTCACGCCGGCGGCCGGGTCAGCCTGCGCCTGTAAAAATTCGCGGTTGACCATGACTTAGCCTGTTCGAATCCATCAGGATCGCCACAGGGAGAGTAGTTATGCGTGTCGATCAGATTGCCCTCGTGAAGGCGAGCTTCGTCCATGCGATCCCGATCAGCGATGCCGTCGCGACCGATTTATATGATCGGCTGTTCGCAGCCTGCCCGCATCTCCGCTGGCTTTTCGCGGCCGACATGGCGTCGCAGAAGCAGACGCGGCCGGTCTCGCGGAGCTGGCGGCCGAAGCCACCCGGCTTGCCCGGCAATCGACCGAGGAATCGCACGACCATGGCGATCGCCTTTCAGATTATTCAGTCATCGACGGCGCTTGCGGCGCAGGCGCGCAAGCTCGCGGCCTGCCGCCTACCTGACGCTACCTAAACGCCGAACTTTACGTGCCCCTGCGCGTCGATCGACCAGGCCGGATTCCATGCAATTTCCCAGGCATGGTCGTCTGGATCCGCCACATAGCCGCGAAAACCGCCATGCGGCGGCGCGTCAGCGGGGCGCAACATCGTGCCGCCAGCCGCAACCAGTCGCTCGATCGCCGGTTGAACGTCGTCCTGCGCCGGCACGTTATGCCCCAGCGCGAACGCGCCGAGCCGAGCGAGGGCGTTCTGTCGCATGTCCGCCTCCAGCGCCGATCGCAGCCAAGTGCCGAGCATCAGCCCGTTCATCTGATAGAACACGACCTCCTCATTTTCGAAGACCGGCGCCCAGCCGAAGCCTTCCGCGTAGAAGCGTTTCGAGGCGGTGACATCGGCGATGCCGAGCGTGATGACAGAGATCTGCTGTTGCATGGCCTGCTCCCGGGAAGGGCGAAAGAACGCTGGGACTGATCTCGTCGTTCCCACTTGACGGCGGTCGCTTCGGCTCCCCACCCTCGTATGTGTACGTGTACGCGCGTAGTGAAGGTCCGGAGCGTTATGAAACTTGTCGTCGTCGAATCGCCTGCCAAAGCGAAAACCATCGAAAAATACCTCGGGCCGGGCCACAAGGTGCTCGCATCCTACGGTCATATCCGCGATCTGCCGGCCAAGGATGGGTCGGTCGATCCCGACAATGGCTTCGCGATGGAGTGGGAGCCCTATGCAGACAAGGCCAAGCAGCTCAAGGCTATCGCCGATGAGGCGAAGACCGCCGACACACTGATCCTCGCGACCGATCCCGATCGTGAGGGCGAAGCGATCAGCTGGCATGTCCAGGAAGTGCTCCGGAAGCGCAAGGCGCTGCCCAAGGACGTCCAGCGGGTCACCTTCAACGCGATCACCAAGAACGCCGTGCTCGAAGCGATGGCCAACCCGCGTGCGCTCGACGAGGATCTGATCGACGCCTACCGCGCCCGCCGCGCGCTCGATTATCTGGTCGGTTTCACCCTCTCGCCGGTGCTGTGGCGCAAGTTGCCCGGCGCCAAGTCGGCCGGTCGCGTCCAGTCGGTCGCGCTTCGCCTCATCGTCGATCGCGAACGCGAGATCGAACTGTTCAAGGCGCAGGAATATTGGTCGGTCGCCGCCGAAATGGAACAGGATGGCGTCCCCTTCACCGCACGGCTCGTTCGCTGGCGCGGCAACAAGATCGATCGGCTGACGATCGGCGCGGCCGGCGATGCCAATGCCGCCAAGGCCGATATCGAAGCCGGCCGCTTCTCGGTCGCGACGGTCGAGACCAAGCCGGTCAGCCGCAATCCGCCCGCCCCCTTCACCACCTCGACCCTCCAGCAGGAGGCCGCGCGCAAGCTCGGCTTCTCCGCCAGCCACACGATGCGTCTGGCGCAGGCGCTCTACGAGGATGGCGCGATCACCTATATGCGGACCGATGGCGTCCAGATGGACGGCGAGGCGATCAACGCCGCGCGCGGCGCGATCGCCAACCGCTACGACGCGTCCTACGTACCGGACAAGCCACGCCAATATGTCGCCAAGGCCAAGAATGCGCAGGAAGCGCATGAGGCGATCCGCCCGACCGATTTCTCGAAGGATCGCGCCGGCTCCGGCGATCATGCAAAGCTCTACGATCTCGTCTTCAAGCGCGCGCTCGCCAGCCAGATGGCGTCGGCGCGGCTCGAACGCACCACAGTCGAACTGCTCGACGGCACGGGCCAGCATGGCCTGCGCGCGACCGGCCAGGTCGTGATCTTCCCCGGCTATCTCGCGCTCTACGAGGAAGGCCGCGACGATGAGGGCGATGAGGAATCACGCCGCCTGCCGCGCATCCGCGAAGGCGATACGCCCGCGAAGAAGAAGGTCGTCGCCGAACAGCATTTCACCCAGCCGCCGCCGCGCTTCTCCGAAGCGAGCCTCGTCAAGCGGATGGAGGAACTCGGCATCGGCCGCCCGTCGACCTACGCCTCGACGCTGCAGACGCTCAAGGACCGCGACTATGTCACGGTCGAGAAGAACCGCTTCACGCCCAATGAGAGTGGCCGTCTGGTCACCAGCTTCCTCGAACGCTTCTTCGAACGCTATGTGAGCTATGATTACACCGCCGGGCTTGAGGAAAGCCTCGACGATGTCTCGGGTGGCCGCGCCGGCTGGCAGGCGGTGCTGGAAGCCTTCTGGAAGGATTTCAAGCCCAAGACCGCCGAGGTGATGGAGCAGAAGCCGTCGGACGTCACCAAGGCGCTCGACGAATTTCTCGCCCCCTATCTCTTCCCCGACAAGGGCGACGGCAGCGATCCGCGGCTATGCCCGGTCTGTCAGCAGGGCGCACTGTCGTTGCGCGGCGGCAAGTTCGGAGCGTTCATCGCCTGCTCCAACTATCCCGAATGCAAATATACCCGCCGCTTCGCGCAGGCGGGCGCCGCCAATGACGGCGCGGATACCGGCCCGGTCACACTCGGCACCGATCCCGAGAGCGGCCTCGAAGTCTCGAAACGCGCTGGTCGCTTCGGACCTTATGTCCAGTTGGGCGAGGGCAAGGAGGCCAAGCGCGGTTCGATCCCCAAGGACGTCCCCGCCGACGATCTCGATCTCGCGATGGCGCTCAAGCTCGTCTCGCTGCCGCGCACCGTCGGCCTCCACCCCGAAAGCGGCAAGCCGATCGCGGCGTCGATCGGCCGCTACGGCCCCTACATCGTCCATGAGGGCAAATATGGCCGCCTGACCTCGACCGCCGAAGTCTTCGAAATCGGCATGAACGCCGCCGTCGTCCGCCTCGCCGAAGCCGCCGAAGCCAAGGGTGGTCGCGGTGCCGCGCGCGAACCGCTCAAGCTCTTCGGCACCAGTCCGGAGACCGAAAAAGAGGTCAAGCTGATGGAGGGCCGCTTCGGCGCCTACGTCACCGACGGCGTCACCAACGCGACCCTGCCGAAAAGCGCCGACCCGGCGGAGATGACGTTGGAATCGGCGTTGGTGCTGCTCGCCGAGCGTGCGGCGAAGGGGCCCGCGAAGGGCAAGAAAAAGGCGCCGGTGAAGAAGGCTATGGTGAAGAAGCCGGCGGCTGCAGCGAAGAAACCCGCGGCGAAGAAGGCACCGGCGAAGAAAGTGGCTTCACAGTCTTGATCCTGGGCCGGCGTGTCATCGGTTCTCGCAAAGGATGATCGCTTGCGGAGAACTACGGCGCCGGGTCATCCGGTGAGTTCGATGCAGCGATGCTCGTTGGCACCCACCGCTTGCGCCGCACGCATGGTCAGCAAGCGCGCTTCGGTCGTATATTGCAGCAATATTATCGCGCCCGATGAGAGTGCCACGTCGCCCGTCGCGTCGATTGAGGCCTGCGCTTCCGCGACGAGGCAGCTGTCATGCTGCCGCTCGCCCGCGAGGGCCAGCGATTTCGCAAGATTGAGCTTCACCGCCGCCCATTGGAGCGGTGCGTTCTCGCGCGTGAATATGAGCAGGGCCGAGCCATAGGCTTTGGCGGATCGGTCGAACCAGGCCGTGTCCGTATCCCGCTCGCCGCGGCTTGCCAGGACCGAGCCCAGATTGACCTGCGTCCAGGCCCAGTTCCGGGGGACGCGCTCCATGGTCATTTCCTGCAACGCCGAGCTATAGGCGGTTATCGCGTTGTCGAAGTCCGCGCTATTGCTCGTCCGCTCGGCAAGCCGCTGGAGCGCCATGCCCCTGTTCATCTGAGCATTCGCCCATTCCAGCGGGACGCGATCGCGATGGAATTCCAGAAGTGCCGTATCATAGGCAAGGATCGCTTCTTTCAGGCGAGTCGTCCCTGCCTGTCTCTCGCCCAGCGATTGCAGCGCGATGCCGAGGTTCACCTGGGCGCTGGCCCAATGGAGAGGAACGCGCTCCCGCGTGAATTCGCGCAGGGCGGCTTGATACACCGCCACAGCCTCCTCGAGATGCGCGTTGCTCTGCTCGCGTGAGCCGATGTTCTGCAGTGCATTTCCAAGGCTCTCTTGGGCCGCCGCCCAATCCAGTGGCTGGCGATCGCGAGGCAGTTCAAGGAGTGCCGACCGATACATTGTGACGGCCTCGAGCAGGCGCCGAGTATCGCTGTCGCGCTCGCCGAGACTCTCGAGGGCGTTGCCGAGGTTCATCTGCGCGCGCGCCCAATCGAGCGGAGCGCGTTCGCGCGTCAGTTCCAGCAGCGCTCTTCGGTGGCTTTCGACGGCCTGCTCGAGACGCATGTTGCCGTTTTCGCGGCCACCCAGGCTGTTGAGGGAAACGCCAAGATCCATCTGCGTCCTGGCCCACAACAGCGGATCATCCTTGCGCGGCCTTAGCGAAACCAACTCGCCATATCGGGCAATAGCCGCTTCGAGCGCATCATTGTCGCCCAGTTCGTCGCCCTGCCGGAACAAGGCCTGGGCCTCTTCGGCAAGATAGCCGGCACGATCTCGCGGGGCGGGCGCGAACTTGCCCGCTTGGGCGAAATGGGCGGCCGCTGCGGCATAGCGCAGTTGCGTCATGGCCAGCGTGCCGCGTTGCGCGGCCGTTGCAGCGCGGTCGGCCATGCGAGCTTCGAGGTTGCCATCCTGAAGAGACTCGATCTGCTGGAGCAGGCCGTCGGCGTCGGTCAGGTTGCCGACGTCCAACGCCGCCTTGGCATTCCTCTTCAACGAAGCGAGTTCGGGCGCGTCTTCCGGCCGGATTGGGTCGGCCAGAACTTGTTGTTTCAGCCGAAGATAATGGCCTGCGATTTCGCCGAGTCTGATGGCGATCCGCTCGGGCGGCACCTCCTGCTCGCCTAAAGTTGCAAAAAAAGTCTGCAGCGCGCCGGCGGTTATACCCAGCTGACTCTGCAGCCGGGCGAGATCTTTGCGCTGCCCGGCAGTGAGTTGTCGCCATTCCCTGCCCGAGGCCTCGATTAGCCCTTGAGCTTTGATCTCCGAAAGACCGTTGATAGTGATCGGGCTGTTGATCGCGTTGCCCCCGATCACCGCGCTGCCATTCGTCGCCGTAATGCCGGCCTTTCCAACCTCGGCGCTCACGCTCCGGCTGGCCAGGCAAATAAGCATCGCGCCGATGCATCGAACGATTATCGCTCCGGCCGCTGGCGAAGCGCGGCTCATTTTGCCGCTGCTTCGCCGATCGTGATGGATGAATTACTGACACTCCCGCCGATCGCAACGCTGCCGCCGTCAGCCGACACGTGCGAATCGGTCGAGGGCGGCGGCGGGTTACTGGGCGCCCGCATTTCTGCGGCAGGATTGAAATGGGTGAACACCGCCCACGCGCCGGCGGCAAGTGCGGCGGCTATCGGAAACAATATCGCGATCAGGTCGCGACTGGATTTGCTTTTCAGGCGATCCCGTAAACGCGCCATGCCGGCTTCTCCTTCACTCCCGTGATGGCGGCATACGCGCCGCTGATGCCTGCTCGCCAGGGGGCGGGCCCATGTTGTCAAACGTGTGATGGCGTAACGCGCCGCAGGGCGCAAATAAAGCCGTCATCCTGCCGAAAAGGGCAGGTCGAGGTTCAGGCCGTTATCGCGCTCGCATCCGGCCCCTAAAGCCCCATCGCCGCATAAGCCCGCGCCAACGTCGGCGCCGCCAGCGCCCGTGCCTTCTCCGCGCCCTTCAACAGGATCGCATCGATCTCGTCCGGATTCGCCTTCAACGCATTGAACCGCGCCGTGATCGGCCCGAGCTTCTCGACGAGCAGTTCGCCCAGCGCCGGCTTGAACGCTCCGAATCCCTGCCCGCCGAACTTCGCCAGCACATCGGCCGGCGTAACATCGGTCATCGCCGCATAAATTCCGATTAGATTGCGCGCCTCGGGGCGCCCTTCCAGTCCGTCCACCGTCTCGGGCAGCGGCTCCGGATCGGTCTTCGCCTTGCGCACCTTCGCCATGATCGTATCGACATCGTCGCTGAGGTTGATCCGGCTCATGTCGGACGGATCGGATTTCGACATCTTCGCCGTCCCGTCGCGCAAACTCATGATCCGCGCCGCCGCCGCACCTATGATCGGCTCGGGCAAAGTGAACAGATCGACATCATAATCGCCGTTGAACTTGGTTGCGATATCGCGCGCCAGCTCGAGATGCTGTTTCTGGTCCTCGCCCACCGGCACATGCGTGGCATTGTAGAGCAGGACGTCGGCCGCCTGCAGCACCGGATAGGCATAGAGCCCGATCGAAGCGCCTTCCCGGTTCTTGCCCGATTTCTCCTTGAACTGCGTCATCCGGTTCAGCCAGCCGATCCGCGCGACGCCGTTGAGCAGCCAGCACAGCTCGGCATGCTGCGGCACCTGCCGCTGGCGGAACAGGATCGCCTTGTCGCTGTCGATCCCGCACGCGATCAGCGCCGCGGCCATCTCGCGGATGTTGTTGGTAAGCGTCGCCGGGTCGTTATACACCGTGATCGCGTGGAGATCGGCCAGGAAGAACAGGCATTCTCCCTCATCCTGCATCTTCACCCAACGCCGGATCGCGCCGAGATAGTTGCCGAGATGCAGATTTCCGGTGGGCTGAATGCCCGATACTGTGCGCTGTGCCATGATGCCGGGCTTTTGCGGCAGGGGGCTTAGGGGGTCAAGCGGGCCGTTACTTCGAGACTGAAGCGTTCTCGAGCGCCGTGGCGCTCAGGCCATAAGCGACATCATAGTCGTAGTTCCGTACCACCCCGATCGTCTTCAGACCGAAAGTGAGGCATCTTTTTACGCCTGGCTGCATGAGGCCGTGCGATATCATGAACGAGGGGTTGACTACCGCTTCCGCTTGAACAGCGCCTTCAACCCTGCGACCGAATAGGCTCCCGATCCGAACACCACTCCGAAATACACCACCCCCGCCGCCGCCATCATCACCGAAATCGCTACCACCCGCTCGATCAGCGACCGCCCGGTATAGGGATCGATCCACGGATTGATCGCAAACAGCAGCGCCGTCATCGCGAGGGTCGCCGCGATCAGCCGCACCCCCGTCCGCCGCAACCTTGCATCGATCCCGAAATGAGCGCGCCGATGCAGCGTCCAGTACAGCAGCCCCGCATTCACCCAGGCCGAGACCGCGGTCGAGAGCGCCAGTCCGACATGCGCCAGCGGCCAGATCAGGATCAGGTTGAGCACCAGGTTTACCAGCATCGCCACCAGCGCGATCCGCACCGGTGTCCTGGTGTCGGCCCGTGCATAGAAGCCCGGCGTCAGCACCTTGATCAGCACATAGGCCGGCAACCCCAGCGAAAAGGCCGCGAGCGCCTGCGCGCTGGCGAAAGTATCGACGGCATTGAACGCGCCATGCTGGAGCAGCGCCCGTATCAGCGGCATCGCCGAGACCATCAGCCCGGCGGTGCAGGGCAGGGTCAGCAGCAACACCAGCTCGATCGCGCGATTCTGCGTATCCATCGCCTTCTGCGTATCGCCGCCGCCGAGTTGCCGCGACAGGCTCGGCAGCATCGCGGTGCCGACGCCGATCCCGATCAGCCCCAGCGGCAACTGGTTCAGCCGGTCGGCATAATAGAGATAGGACACCGATCCCTCGGGCAGGAAGCGCGCTGCCAGCGTGGTTGAGATCAGCAGGTTGAACTGCACCGCCCCCGCGCCAAGCGCGGCCGGGCCGATCAGCTTGAGCAGCGTCTTCACCTCGGGGGTCAGCCGCGGCAATCGGATGCGCAGCCGGACGCCCGCCTGCCAGCAGGCGAGTATCAGCCACAGCAACTGCATCGCCCCCGACACCGTCACCGCGATCGCCTGCGTCCGTGCGGTCTCGACATCGGTGTGGCCGCGAAAGAAGACAAGCCCGACGATCAGACAGATGTTGAGCAGAATGGGCGCTGCCGCATTGACCCAGAAGCGGTTGAGCGAATTGAGGATTCCGCCGAGCAGCGATACCAGCGAGATCAGCATCAGATAGGGAAAGGTGATCCGCGTATATTCGGTCGCGAGCCTGAACTTGTCCGGCCCGCCATCGGGAAAGCCGCCGGTCATCGTCCACACGATCGGCCCGGCCGCGAGCATCATGATCACCGTGAAGACGATCAGGATCGGCAGCAGCACCGACAGCACTTCCTCAGCGAATTTCAGCCCCGCTGCGAGCCCGCCCTCGGGCACCGCCCCCTTTTCCCTGGCGCCATCGCCCTGCGCCACCGTCCGGTTGAACATCGGCACGAACGCAGCAGAGAATGCGCCCTCGGCGAACAACGCACGAAACAGATTGGGCAGCCGCCACGCGATCAGAAACGCATCCGACGCAAACCCTGCACCGACAAACCGCGCCATCAGCATATCGCGCGCGAACCCGAGAATGCGGCTGATCAGGGTCAGCCCGCCGATGGTGGCAGAGGCGCGGATCAGGCTCATTGGTGCGTTCTGAGATTCTCCCCGAGCTCGCTCGGGGAGGGGGACCGGCGTAGCCGGTGGAGGGGAATGGCGGTGATCATCGAAATGGCCGAGACCCCTCCACCACGCTGCGCGCGGTCCCCCTCCCCAAGACAAGCTTGGGGAGGATTAAATTGAATCAAGCTTCGCCGACCGTCGGCCCGGTCGCCAGCTGCTCGGCCTGCTCCGCCTGCTGCATATAGAGCGCCCCGAAGTCGATCGGCTCGAGGAGAAACGGAGGAAAATTGCCGTCGCGAATCGCGTCCGACACGATCCGGCGCGCGAACGGGAACAGCAGCCGCGGCGCCTCGGCGAGCAGGAAGGGCGGGATATGTTCTTCGGGCACGTTGCGGATGCCGAACAGCCCGGCATAGACCAGCTCGACCGCATAGGCCGTCTGATCGCCCATCGTCGACGTGACCTCGATCTTCAATGCGACTTCATACACATCGTCGCCGGCGGGCGCCGAGCCGATGTTGAATTGCACGTCGAGCTTGGGCTGCTCGGGTGCCTGGTAGATGCCCGGCGCATTCGGATTCTCGAACGAGAGATCCTTCACATATTGCGCGATCAGCGCGACCTGCGGCAGGTGATCCTCACCATTGGTCATCGTTTCGGTCGCGCCCTGTTCTTCGGCCATTCTGCTTGATCCTGTATCCGTAAAGGCCGGGAGCGTCGGGCCCCACGGCAAGCTTCCGCGCGCCTAGCAGGGGCGGCACAGCAGGGCAATGCCATCTGGCGGACGTCGCTGGTTCAGGCCAGCGTTCGGCAGGTTGTAGCAAGGCCCGGGCGCTGCGGCTGGGCTCCCAATCTCCGGGAACGGCTGAGATTGGGGTGGTTAGCTGCCGTTCTGGATTTGGCGACACGACGTTCGAACCGGACGTTCCCTGTTCTAGGGAATTTTGCGCGCCGCCATTTCTTTTAGCCGGTCCTCTTGCTTAGGGATTGGCGGGACGCCCGTTGCTTCACGAAGAGCATCTGATAGCAAATCGCGACGATAGGGCTCTTGTGTCCACTCGGTGTCTCCATGGCGGAGATATTGCGTACCGTAGATTTGCGGTTGTCCAATGCGCTGTAGATAGCGGTCGAGTGTTGCTGCCGCTATCCAGGCCGCCTCTGGCTTTCCTCGCGCTGCCGCGACTACGGCAAGGGCGTGAGCTTTCAGACAGTCTTCCGGCAGGTCGCCGTGCTGAAACACAAAGGCGGCATGATAGAAGTCATCGGCGGTGCTTAACTGTCCGGCGTCCAGCATAGTTTGAGTGCGGATACGCCTGCCTCGATCTGCTTCGCGGACCACAGGCCAATCGATTTTAGGCGCTTTCCGCGCGGCTTGGTCAGCATCGAAGATAGCCGTCATTTCAGTGTTTGTAGGGTTGGCGACGACTGAGGCAGGTTTTTGGGCGGTTGCGGGAGCGGCACCGAGAAGCAATGTTAACCAGAGTATCGGGCGCATTTTCGTCCTCCAGCGTGAGGTCGGAGATGTGCGGGAACGACCGCAATTAGGAAAGGCGTACGATCACGTTTTCGTCCGTAACTGGGTCGATTGTGTTGAAGAAGTCGTCGGTGAGCGCGGCGTGCTGATGCTGCGCGACCGAGCGCTGCCGTTCTTCAGGTCGCCATGGGGATCAACTTGGCCATTTTGCGGAGA